>Ga0210397_10000018_pt1 | contig 206609 bp, 198 predicted proteins | sample IncBWH2OmetaG_FD_160126 | JGI IMG/M metagenome (GOLD analysis project Ga0210397, IMG submission 160126) | Forest soil microbial communities from Barre Woods Harvard Forest LTER site, Petersham, Massachusetts, United States - Inc-BW-H-2-O ... | reverse complement strand
ATGCCGATCTTCGCTGCCAACGCTGATGCTTGTTTGTTGATCGCTTCGGCAGTCTGTTCGGCTGTCATTCCTTTTGTTTTGTCATCTTTCACCTGCTCCATCACATCCTGAAACAGAGCAATGTTGCCTTGGAGAAAATCCCTGTTTGTCTCTGCATTGCCGTGGCCCGGGATGATCACCACAGGCTCCATGGCGGCAAACTTCTTTAACGTGGCAAGCCACTCTGCTGGATACGTTCCCCCAATGGCAAATAGATACGGGCTCAGCAGAATATCGCCTGTAATAAGAATTTTCTCTTTTGGCAGATATACATATGTATCTCCGGGTGTGATGGCGCTGGCATGAAGAATCTGTATTTCACGATCTCCCATCATCAAGGTGACGGAATCAGAAAAAGTCACATTGGGATATGTTTTATGCAGCGATTGCTTCTGCGCCAGAAAATTGCGGTCTACCGTCAGCCGTTCTTCTGCCGCCTTGATGCGTTCCGGCGCTGTATTCCTGGCTTTTAGTGCGGCTATCTGTTTCTCAAAATCATTTAGAAATTGCGGCAGATCTTCCTTCAGCCCCTTTTCATTCCATCGCGGCTCAACACTCAGCATCAACTCGCGCGTCTTCTCATGCGTGATGATCTGGAGCGCCGGAAATGCCGATAGATAAACCTGGTTGCCGCCCCAGTGGTCCCAATGCCAGTGTGAATTCACCAGATAGCGCACCGGCTTATCCGTGAGCTTGCGGATCTCCGCCAGAATCGTTGCCGCTGTCTCCGGCGTGCCGGTGGAATCGAAGACCAGTACACCTTCGCTGGAAAGAATTGCGACCGAGTTTCCGCTCAATCCAACGTCAGCGTAGGGAGTTGTGGTGAAGAGATAAACGCCATCGGCTACCTTTGTGCTCGTCACCTTGCCGAAGTCCGCGGCACTGGAATTCGGGACAAAACATATACACAATGCAAGACAGCCAAAAATCGTTTTGAATTGCATAACGCGGCGACTCCCGACAAGCAAAGATGGGCAAATTGTGTAAGTATGACGGCCGCAGATGAATGAAGTGAGCGCTTAGAAATAAGAGATGGATTTTAAAACAAAATTCAAGCTGCTTCGTTTGCCATTGACTCAGCGCCCCACGGGCGCGGCAGGCTCGCGCAAGCGAGCCCTAGCCCAGCATGGCCCGAGGCGTGCAACGCGCGCTGAAGGGGTAAATGCTGGGTGAGCTTGAAAAAGAGCTGAGCCCCGTAGGGGCGCCACACAAGAAAATCAAATAGCTTGCTCGGCAGCCGCAATCGTCTTCTGAATATCGCTCTCAGAATGCGCGGCGCTCAGGAAAATCGCCTCATATTGTGATGGAGGCAGATAGATGCCGCGCTCCAGCATTGCTCCATGAAATCTGCCAAACGCTGCCGCGTCTGACTTTGCGGCTGTGTCCCAATCATGCACTTCACCGGGCTGGAAAAACCACGTAAACATCGATCCCACTCGATTCGCCGTGAGCTCCACGCCTTTCTTCTTCGCCACGGCAAGCACACCGTCCACCAGCGTAGCGCTGCGCTGATCTAGCTGCTGGTAAATCTCGCGATGATTCTTTAACTCGCGCAACATCGCCAATCCTGCAGCCATTGCAAGCGGATTCCCAGACAACGTTCCCGCCTGATACACCGGCCCCAGCGGCGCGATCATATCCATCAACTCTGCACGACCACCATAAGCCCCCACTGGCAATCCGCCGCCAATAATCTTTCCCAGCGTCGTGAGGTCAGGCTTGATCTTGTAAAGCTCCTGTGCGCCGCCATAACTCACGCGAAAACCGGTCATCACCTCATCGAAGATCAATACCGTGCCGTGCTGTTGCGTAATTAACCGCAAAAACTCCTGATAGCCTTTGCCTGGCGGTACGCAGCCCATATTGCCCACCACCGGCTCAACAATCACGCAGGCAATCTGGTCTTTAAATTTTTGAAATGCCTGCTCCACCGCGGACTGGCGATTAAATGGCAAAGCCAGCGTGAATTCTGCCTGCTCATCCAGCACTCCAGCCGAGCCGGGAATGCCCAGCGTCGCCACACCAGAGCCGGCTTTCACCAGAAGCGAATCCGCATGCCCGTGATAGCAGCCTTCAAACTTCACAATGTATTTGCGTTTAGTAAATGCCCGCGCCAACCGAATAGCGGACATAGTGGCTTCCGTGCCTGAGCTCACAAAACGAACTTTATCCATCGACGGAAATGCCGCAATCACCTCTTCTGCCAGCTCGGCCTCGGCCGGCGTGCATGCGCCAAAGCTGGAGCCATCGCGATTGGCCTTTTCAATCGCCTCAACCACGCTGGGAAAAGCGTGCCCTAGAATGAGCGGCCCCCACGAGCCAACGTAGTCGATGTATTCGTTACCGTCGGCGTCCCAAATGCGCGAGCCCTTGCCGCGTACGATGTACGGCGGTACGCCGCCAACAGATTTAAACGCGCGTACCGGCGAATCAACGCCACCTGGAATCACGCGGTTGGCGCGGGCATGCAGTTCCTTCGATTTTTTTCTTGGCTTCATTGGACTTTCTTGAATATACCGCAAGCTCCGCTTCGCCCACATAGCTGGGAATCGGCATACTGCCGTCCGTCGCCGTGCCGTGCCGTACTTTGTCGCTGGCGGCCGAATCAGCCCAATGGCAAGATTCACTCCGTGATCGTCACTTCGGAAGGAAACTAAACATGAAACGCTCTTTACTTTTTGCTCTACTGCTCATCTCCACCATCAGCTTCGCCCAGGACAATGCAAAACTTCCAGACAACAAAACGCTGGTCGCCAAGGCCCACAGTTTCTATGTTGATTCAGACAGCTTTTATATGAAGCGCGAAGCGCTGGAGAGCTCTTTGCTGGGTCAGCCCGAATTTAAAGCCTGGGATCTGCAAATCACCAACCGCAAAGACCTGGCTGATGTGATTGTGCATGTAAAGCGCGTCCCATTTTCCAACCATTTCAGCTATACCGTCACAGATCGCGAAACAGAAACGATTGTGATGGCCGGCAAGGTTGATTCGCTCGGCGGCACTGTCTACGGCCAGATTGCTAAAGAAATTGTCCACAAGATGAAGACGCTTCGCGGCGAACCCGTAGCAGCACAAAAACAATAAAAATTTTAGCCGCAATGGCCGCGAGGAACGGAAAGGTAAAAGACAATCGTGAAAAGATCTTGTACCTGTCTTCCCCTTGTGCGGCCCTTTGCGTCCTTTGCGGTAAAATGATTCTGTGATCCTGCCGTTCGTCCGCGAAGTCCTGGCGGACGTGGAAAAGAGCCCTGGATTCCAGCAGGCGGCCTCATATCTAAAACAGCGGAGGGGGGAGTCAAAGCCCCCTGCGGGGCGTATCCGTCTATCTGGACTGGTTTCATCCGCAAAATCACTCCTTATCCCTTATCTGCAACGCGCGGCAGGTACGCCTCTGCTGCTGATCGTCCCTGACAATCGCGCCGCCGAGACAATTTTTCCTGTGGTCCAGTCATTCTGTGAACTGACCGGCGCTTGCAGCCCATCTGCCGTAATTAAGCTGCCTGCTTACGACGTGTTGCCGTTTGAAAACATGTCGCCGCATCCGGAAATTCAGGAAGAACGCGCCACGGCGCTATGGAAGATTTCTACCAACGCTGCGTCGATTATTATTGCCCCGCTTAGCTCAGCCTCGATGCGCCTGCGTACCGCCGATCACTACACCGGACTGGCCCGCACCATCCGTCGCACCGACACAGTCGATTCTGAAGAGCTCGCCCAGCACCTGAACACCGTGGGTTACTCCGCCGTGGATGTAGTCGAAATGCCCGGACAATATGCCGTACGCGGCAGCCTGTTTGACGCTTATCCTCCGGAAGCCGACCGCCCCATGCGCATTGAACTTTTCGGCGATGAAGTTGAATCGATCCGCAAATTTGATCCCGGCACGCAGCGCTCCGCCTCGCCGGTCGATGAAGTCGTTCTCCTACCGCTTACAGAAACGCCCGTCCGGGAAGAGCTGCTCACGGAAATTCATGCCCGGCTTTCCGGCGCGCGCATTGAAGGCGAGACTGATGCTGTCCGCAACGCGCTGTCGGAAACCGGCGTTGCCGTTTTTCCCGGCTGGGAGTTTTATGCCAACGCTGGAGCGGAGAATACGCTGTTTGATTTGTTGCCTAATGCCGTTGTCTTCGCCGACGAACCTTCTGCCCTGGAAGCCGAGCAGGACCACTGGTGGGAAAAAGTTGTGCAACGGCACGAGCAGAGTCTCGTAGGCAAGCTCGCTACGCCGGAAGATATCTTTCTTCCCCCCGAAGAATGGAACGCGCTGCTTGCTCGCCTTCCTGGTGGAAGTCTTGAACACCTGAACGTTCTACGCATCGTGCGGGCAGAAGAAGATCTGGGACTGATTGATCCGCAAGTACCTGACGCATCTTTAATTGAGTTTTCCGCGCAATCCACCGCACGTTTCCATGGCTCTGTTCCAGCCATGGTAGAGGAAGTAAAGAAGCTCACCGCACAGGGTCAGCGTGTGATTTTTGCTGCGCCCAACACCGGTGAAGTCGAGCGGCTGGCTGATATTTTTACCGAATATCAGGTGCCATTCCGCCTGGGCTCGCGCACACCGGTTGCCGGAAGCGAAACCTATCTTGATGAAACCGCCTATTTCTCCGGCGATCTCACCACCACGACTTTCGTCCGCGCTAGTGTGCCGGAAGGCGTGGCGCTACCAGATTCGCATCTGGTGATCTTTGGCGCCCGTGACCTTTTTGATGACTCTGAAATCGAACCTGCTCAGCCGCTGCGACGAAAATCCAAGACCGCGACGTTCATGTCGGACTTCCGCGACCTCGCAGTTGGCGACTACGTCGTCCACGTGGAGCACGGCATCAGCATGTATCAGGGCCTGAAAGAAATTCAGCAGAATGAGATCACCGGTGAGTATATGGTGCTGGAATTTGCTGAGGCCGCCAAGCTTTACGTTCCTCTTACCCGACTGGACCTGATCCAGAAATATCGCTCCGGTGAGGGCGTGCATCCTCCGTTGAGTCGCTTGGGTGGAACAGCGTGGGCCAAAACAAAAGCGCGCGTGAAAAAGGCCATGCAGGATATGGCTGACGACCTGCTCAAACTTTATGCAGCGCGCAAAGCCGCCCAGGGCCACGCATTTGCCGAGGACACGCAATGGCAAAAAGAGTTTGAGGACGCGTTTGAGTTCAATGAAACCGACGACCAGCTTACCGCCACGGCAGACATCAAGCGTGACATGGAATCCACCCTGCCCATGGACCGACTGCTCTGCGGCGACGTGGGCTATGGCAAAACCGAAGTCGCCATGCGCGCGGCCTTTAAAGCTGTGCAGGACAATAAGCAGGTCGTAGTGCTCGCGCCCACCACGGTGCTTGCATTCCAGCACTTTGAAAATTTTAAGCGTCGCTTTGCGGCCTTTCCTATCACCATTGACATGATGAGCCGCTTCCGCAATGCCAAGCAGCAAAAAGAGACAGCGGAAAAAATCGAACAGGGCAAAGTCGATGTCGTAATCGGTACGCATCGCCTGCTCTCGAAAGATATTAAGTTCCAGGATCTCGGCCTCGTCGTTGTCGACGAAGAGCAGCGTTTTGGCGTCCGCCACAAAGAGCGCCTAAAGCAGCTCAAAAAAGAAGTCGATGTGCTCACCATGTCCGCCACGCCCATTCCGCGTACGCTGCACATGTCCATGGTCGGGCTGCGCGATATGAGCGTGATTGAAACGCCGCCACGCGACCGCATGGCCATCCAGACCGTGGTTGCTGCGTACGACGAGAAGCTGGTCAAATCGGCGCTCGAACACGAGCTGGAACGCGGAGGCCAGGCATACTTTGTCCATAATCGCGTGGAGACGATTTATGAAATCGCCACCAAGCTGCAGGAGATGTTGCCACGGGCGCGCGTGATTGTGGGCCACGGACAGATGTCTGAAGGCGAGTTGGAAAAAGTGATGTATGCCTTCGTCCGCCATGACGCCGACATTCTTGTGGCCACCACCATTATTGAAAACGGACTTGATATTCCGCTCTGCAACACCATCATCATTAATCGGGCCGACCGCCATGGCCTCTCTGAGCTTTATCAGCTCCGCGGACGCGTTGGCCGCTCCAATCGCCGCGCGTATGCGTATTTGCTGGTTCCCGCGGAGCAGGAGCTTACGCCAATTGCGCGGCGACGGCTGGCCGCGCTGAAAGAATTTTCTGACCTTGGAGCCGGCTTCAAGATCGCGGCGCTTGATCTTGAGTTGCGCGGCGCAGGAAATCTTCTGGGTGGCGAGCAGAGCGGCAATATCGATGCCGTCGGCTTTGAGATGTATACCGGCATGCTTGACCGCGCCATCCGCGAACTGAAAGGCGAAGAGCTTTCAGATAAAGTCAGCACGCAGCTGAATATGGGTATCGATCTCCGCATCCCGACCAACTACATTACAGAAGAAAATCAGCGTCTGCGCATGTATAAGCGCGCTGCTGGCGTGGAGAGTGAAGCGGCGCTGGAAGATGTCCGCAAAGAACTGCAGGACCGCTATGGCGAGCCCCCCGCTCCAGTCCGCTACCTGCTGCAAGCAGCTGCGCTCAAGCTGCTGTGTGAACGAGTAGGCGTGCTGGCTGTCGATCGCAAGCGCGACTCCGTCACCATCAAATTCACAGAACAGGCCGCCATTGAACCGGAACGGCTGGCGCGCTTTGTGGCGCAGTCCAAGGGCGCACAGTTCTCTCCCGGCGGCGTGCTGAAATTCAACTTGAAATCCACGCAGCCGGAAGCAGTCATCGATCAGCTTCAAGGTTTGCTGCGTGAATTAAGTCCCGAAGTGACTGCGCAAACCTGGTTGCAGGCAAAGTAAGTAGAGCTTCAATACTTGCCATTAAGAACCCGAACACATTTTGTTAAATATGCCTTTACCACATTGTTCCAGCGCCGTGCAGGTGCAATGATCTGACATCTTTTTCAGCAGGCTTTGCATTGTCTTGATCTGTTCTGCCAGTGTCTCCAGCTCAGCCAGCTTTTTTCGCGAGAGCTTCTTCCATCTCTCAGAGATCGGCATGGTCTTGCGGAAACCAAAGAACAGCGTTCTGACTTCATCCAAAGTGAATCCCATTTCCTGCGATCGCTTGACCAAAGCCAACCGGTATAGAACAGCATTGTCATAGCGCCTTTGCCCGCTTGCGCGTTGGGCTTTGGGAAGAATGCCGATTTGCTCATAGTAGCGGATTGCTGAAGGTTGTATGCCTACCTGTTTTGCCACCTCTGAAATTGTTAGCAGAGCCATAGCTGGATTCTAGGTCAAATTCATTTCGAATTGCCTCAGTTATTCGCTAAACCGCAAAAATAAACTCTAAACAGCTGATCTATTTCTCATTAAAGCTCTTGCCTTAAAGTAAACTTTAAGTCGTAACCTGAGGGGCGATTCATGGCAATTGAATCAATTGTGAGGAAATCATGAAGGTATTTGCAATCGCCGTGGTTACGATTATTTCTGTGGGAGCATACCTGCTATCTGTCAGTCCAACTCAAGCCCAGACAAGCTCCTTTACTGCTAAAAAGACTGAGAGTCCGTTTTACTGCAACCGCACGACTCTTTCTGCGGAGGAAAGACAACACCAGAAAGAGTTGAGCGCTGCCCTTCACTCCGCGCTGCTGGGTGTTCAAGAGCTGCCCGACGGATATGAGTTTGAATTTGCGCCGGGCCGCGCGAACTACCAGGCCCTGGCGGAATTCACATCCATGGAGCAGGCTTGCTGCCCATTCTTTGACATCAGCATTCGTCTTGAACGTGAGCACGGCAAACTGTGGTGGCGTTTGACGGGCAGAGACGGAGTTAAACCCTTCATCCACGCTGAATTCACCAGCTGGTTTGGAGGCAGCTCAATTTAAGCCATTATGTCTGCGGAGCACTGCACGATAAGGGATGTAGTGCTCCTGATTTGCGATTAGCCGCTCTCTGCTCCTGCTATAATCCGCGCGTTTATGAAAACATCAAAACTTCGTCCCCTTCTTCTTCTTCTCGCCAGCCTTGGTTTTATGCAACTTGGTTTTGTGCAACCTGGTTTTGCGCAATCCGCCGCGCCAGCCGCTCCGCAGAAAACCTATATTCACGCCGGGCACCTGCTTGACACCAAATCCGGCAAGATGATGGACAACGTACTTGTAACCATTGAGGGCGATAAGATCGCCTCCGTTGGCTCAGGCTCCGCTCCGGCAGGTGCGAATGTAATCAATCTGCCTAACGCCACATTGCTTCCAGGACTGATTGATGCCCACACGCATCTCACCGGCGATCCAAACTTTGGCTATCAAGAGCTGGCTATCTCCATTCCCAAGGAAGCACTGATCGGCGCGAAAAACGCCCGCATCACGTTGGAAGCTGGCTTCACCACTGTGCGCAATGTGGGAGCTGCTGGCTACACCGACGTAGCCCTGCGTGATGCCATCAATGAAGGCATGGTTCCCGGCCCACGCATGATGGTCAGCGGCCCGCCACTCTCCATTACCGGCGGACATTGCGACCAGAATCTTCTGCCATATGAGTATCACGCAAAAGCCGATGGAACCGCAGACGGCGTTGAACAGGTGCAGCAGAAAGTCCGCGAGATCATCAAGTACGGCGCTGATGTCATCAAGATCTGCGCAACTGGCGGCGTACTCAGCAAAGGCGATGATCCGCGCGCCTCGCAATACACCTTGGAAGAGATGAAGGCCATTGTGGCGGACGCGCATCGGCTTGGCCGCAAAGTCGCCGCGCATGCTCATGGCACACAGGGGATCATCTGGGCCACGGAAGCCGGCGTGGATTCCATTGAGCACGGCACATACATTGACGATGAAGGCATCAAGGTGATGAAAGAGCACGGCACCTACCTGGTACCCACGCAATACCTGGGCGACTGGATGCGCGAGAACGCCGCCAAGATCGGCCTGCCTGCCATGTATGCAGAAAAGATGAAAGCTGTCACCTCCGTTAGCCGCCAGAACTTAAGGCATGCTTTTGAATCTGGAGTGAAAGTAGCTTTTGGCACCGATGCTGCCGTCTATCCGCATGGCTTGAATGCTCACGAATTTGCTGTCTATGTGCAGATGGGGCTCACGCCGCTCCAAGCAATCCAGACAGCCACCGTCAATGCCGCCGATCTTTTGGGATGGTCAGACCGCATTGGAACTTTGGAGTCGGGAAAGTTTGCCGACATCGTTGCTGTTGATGGCGATCCCACCAGGGACGTGACTCTGCTGCAGCATCCGGTATTTGTGATGAAGGGCGGAACGGTTTATAAGAAGTAGTTGCGAATCTCAATCGGGGCGGCCTGCTCCGCCCTGATTCGCTCGCCAATGCACGTCGCGTTCGTCCAATGACAATATACTCATAAGGTCAGGAGCTAACCTTGAAACTTGTAACGCTTTTCGCCGTTCTAGGGATGGCATGTTTAGCATGCGCACAGGGTAAACCGCAGCCTAAAGCCGATCTGGCAGCCATGGCTGATCGCTATTTTGACGAATACTATTTCAAATACAATCCCAGCAACGGTACTGCCTCTGGCTTTCACCAATACGATGATCAGCTGGAAGATTATTCCCGCGCCTCCATCGATAAGCAGATCGCACTGCTCAAGAAGTTCAAACAGGAGTTCGCAACACAATTTCCCAACCTCAAGCCAGGCAGCGATGTTGGTGAATGGATTGACCTAAGTCTTGTTAGGAATGACATTGATGCACATCTTCTATCGCTGGAGAATATTCGTAACTGGGAGAAGAACCCCGATCAATATTCCAGCGGTATCTCAGGCTCCATCTTTGTCATTATGGCGCGTACTTATGCTCCGCCAGATCAGCGTTTAAAATCAGTGATCGCGCGTGAGAAGCAGGTTCCAGCTGTCTTTGTAGCAGCGCGGCAGAATTTGAAAAATCCGCCGCCAATTTATGTTGAAGTGGCTTTGCAGCAGATACCCGGTATTGTCGGCTTTTTCCAGAAAGACGTGCCAGAAGCTTTCAAGGATGTAAAAGACCAGAAGCTGCTCGATGAATTTCATGCCTCAAATCAAAAGGTCATGGATGAGCTCAACCAATACAAAGCCTGGATTGAAAAAGATTTAAAGCCGCATGCCCATGGTGACTTCCGCATTGGGGCGGACAATTTCAGCAAGAAGCTGCTCTATGACGAAGATGTAGACATTCCACTCCCCCACCTGCTGGAAATCGGCATGGCCAACCTGCACAAGAACCAGGAGGCGTTCAAGGCAGTTGCGGCCAAAATTGATCCCAACAAAACGCCGCAACAGATTCTGGAGGAGTTGGAGAAAGATCATCCCGCGCCAGACAAACTCCTGCAGACTTTCCGCGACACTTTAGGCGGCCTGCGCGATTTCCTGGAGCAGCACCATATCGTCGGCATGCCGTCGCAAGTCCTGCCAATTGTGGAAGAGACTCCGGCTTTTGAGCGCGCGCTGACCTTCGCCTCCATGGACACGCCCGGCCCTTATGAAAAAGTGGCCAAGGAAGCCTATTTCAACGTAACCCTGCCCGAGCCTGACTGGAAACCCGAAAAGGTAGAAGAGCACATGGCGGAGTTTAATCGTGGGACTGTCATCTCCACCGCCGTGCACGAGGTTTATCCCGGACACTACACGCAATTTCTCTGGGTGCCATCGGCGCCATCAAAAATCCGCAAGCTGCTGGGTTGCAGTTCTAACGCGGAAGGCTGGGCGCATTACAGCGAACAGATGATGCTTGATGAAGGCTATGGCCGGACTCAGGGCACGGACGAAGATCATGACGTTGCTTTCCTGAAACTGCGTCTTGGCCAGTTGCAGGATGCACTGCTCCGCAACGCCCGCTTTATCGTCGGCATACAAATGCATACGGGAAAGATGACGATGGAACAGGGTATCGACTTCTTTGTAAAAGAGGGCTATCAGACTCGCGCCAACGGAACGGTCGAGACTCACCGCGGCACATCAGATCCTACCTATCTTTATTACACGCTAGGCAAACTGGAGATCCTGCAGCTGCGCGAAGACTACAAAAAGAAGATGGGCGCAAACTTCAGCATGGAAAACTTCCACAATGAATTTCTGAAGCAGGGCTTTCCGCCCATCAAGCTGGTTCGGCGGATGATGCTGGGAGACGATTCGCCAGTACTGTAAGCGGGCCACACTCAGCAATTAGCTTTCAGTAGGCTTACCTCAATAACACTCGGCCAAGGCAACATTTTGCATAAGAAAATGTTGCCTTGGCTGAAGTCTTTTGTGGTTTAAAGATTTTGGACTGAATGCTGGCTGAGTGCTGATTGCCAGCCTTCATGTAAAATTCCTGCATCTTACCATTGCGCTATTCAGGATTTCATAAGATGAAAATGAGAGTTCGTAAGGCTGTCTTCCCCGCTGCTGGTCTGGGCACGCGTTTCCTCCCTGCCACCAAGGCACAACCCAAAGAGATGCTGCCGCTGGTGGACAAGCCCATCATTCAATATGGCGTGGAAGAGGCGCTGGCTGCGGGCTGCGACCAGATCATTATTGTTACCGGTCGTGGAAAGAGCGCGATTGAAGATCATTTTGACGTCAGCTATGAACTGGAAAAGATGCTGGAAGAACGCGGCAAGACAGAGCTGCTTTCCATTGTGCGGCAGATTTCAGACATGATTCACGTGGCTTATGTCCGGCAGAAAGAAGCCATGGGACTTGGACACGCCGTGCTGATGGCGCGCGAGCTCGTGGGCAATGAGCCCTTCGCAGTGCTTCTTGCCGACGATGTAATTGACGGACCCAAGCCCTGCCTGAAGCAGATGATTGATGTGTTTGAAGAGTCACAATGCTCCATCATCGCCACACAGGAAGTGAACGGCCCGGCCATCTCTTCTTATGGCGTGCTGGATGCCAAGAAAATTGAAGGCAAGTATAACGATCGTGCTTACGACGTGAGCAGCATGGTGGAAAAACCCAAGCAGGAGGAAGCGCCTTCGAATCTGGCGATCATTGGCCGCTATATCCTGACCCCCACAATCTTTGACACGCTGGAGCACACCCCGCTTGGCTCCGGCGGCGAGTTGCAACTGACTGACGGTATCCGCGGCCTGCTGAGCAAAGGGGAAAGAGTTTTTGGATATACCTTTGAAGGCAAGCGTCACGATGCCGGTGACAAGCTCGGCTTCCTGAAGGCGACCGTGGAATTCGCCCTGAAGCGCAACGATCTGGGGCCGGCCTTTGCGGAGTATCTGAAGAAGCTAAAGATTGAAAATGGGCTGGAAGCGGCTTAACTAGCCACGTTATTGCGCTTTATCAACCAGCAGCATGGGTATTCCGTCCCGCACCGGATAAACACGGCCGCAGCCTGTGCATTGAAGTGACGCTTCGTCGGCAGCCAATTTCAACGGCTGACGGCACTTGGGGTTCGGACAGGCCAGCGCGTCCAGAATTTGCTTGATCATCACAAGTCCATTTTAAACACACATTCACAGATCTGCTCGAAAGTGTACCTTTCGTCCATTTCTATTAAGATGTTAGTTCTTATCAACATTATGGCTGCCACCATTCTTGACGGAAATAAAATCGCCGCGCAGATCAAGGCTGAGGTTGCGGAGCAAGCACAGGCTCTCACCAACGCCGGTCGCCGGCCTGGGCTAGCTGTAATTTTGGCCGGACATAATCCAGCTTCAGAAATTTACGTCCGCAATAAGGTCAAGACATGTCGTGAGCTCGGGATGTTGAGCGAGAATCTGACGCCGCCGGACTATGTAACAACCGCGGAGCTGCTGGAGACGATTCATACCCTCAACAATCGCGACGAGATTGATGGCATCCTGGTGCAGCTGCCACTGCCGTCGCAAGTTGACTCCAAAAAAGTTCTGCTGGCCGTATCGCCGGAAAAGGACGTGGACGGATTTCATCCCATCAACGTTGGCAATCTTTCTACACAGCGCCAGGGACTGGTTCCATGTACGCCCGCAGGCGTGATTGAGATCCTGCGCCGCAGCAATATTCCCATTGAAAGCCGCAATGCCGTGGTTATTGGCCGTAGTGACATCGTCGGAAAGCCCGTTGCCATGCTGTTGCTCAACAACAACGCAACGGTCACCGTCTGTCATTCCAAGACCAAAAACATTGCTCAGATTGCGCGCCAGGCAGACATCCTGGTGGCTGCCATCGGCAAGGCCGGATTTGTCACAGAAGAATTCGTCAAGCCCGGCGCTGCTGTGATTGATGTGGGCATCAATAAAATCACGGAGCGCAGCGAGTTCGAAAAATTCTTTGCCGGTGATGCCGCGCGCGAAAAATCTTTTTCAGAAAAGGGATCTACACTGGTGGGCGACGTAGATCCTCACGTGGCCGCAGTTGCCGGGGCTATCACGCCGGTTCCCGGCGGAGTGGGCCCATTAACTATTGCCATGCTCATGGCCAATACGGTGAAAGCGTGCCAGATGCGCCGCGGTCCAGAGCGGCAGGTGCGGAGCTGACCGAGTGCTGCGCGTAGGCCTTACCGGCGGCTTTGCCTGCGGTAAATCTACCGTGGCAAAAATGTTTGCCGACCTCGGCGCCCAGATCATTGACGCAGACAAGATTGTTCATGACCTCTACGAGCCCGGCGAAGAAACATTTCAGGAGTTGGTCCGGCGCTTCGGCGATGAGATCGTGCAGCAGCCATCAGGCCGCATCGATCGTGCCAGACTTGCTTCGCTTGCGTTTGACGGCGGACGCGTGGAGGAGCTAAATAAAATTGTGCATCCTGCAGTAATCAAACGGCAGGAACAGTGGCTGCGCGAGGTTGGCGAAAAGGACCCTTATGCGGTTGCGATGGTGGAAGCGGCTCTGATTTTTGAAGCCGGCGTGAAAGGGCGCTTTGACAGGATCATTGTGGTTACCTGCAAGCCCACGCAAAAAACCACAAGGTTTGCGCAGCGCAGTGGGATGCCTGAATCAGTGGCCCGCGCTGACGTTGAGCGCCGCAGCAAGGCGCAGATTTCAGACGAAGAAAAAGCGCGGCGCGCCGACTACGTTATTGATAATTCGCACTCTCTGGAAGAAACCAGCCACCAGGTGCAAAGAATATATGGCGAATTAAAAGTGTTATCCAAGCGGGCTCTTTTTTGACAGGTGATTTCATGAAGTCTTTACGACCAATTTTTCTGGCTATCTTATTGGTAACCGCATTTTATTTTGTCACTACCCGGCTGAGCGGCCCTGACAGTCCCTCCTGGGTAACGCACCCTTCTCATGTTGAGCTCACGCAGGCCGCTGGCCCCGCTTCTTACGACGCAGAAGAGCAAAACAATATTGCGGTTTATAAAAAAGCATTGCCGTCAGTGGTAAATATCACTTCTACGGCTGTGGCCTATGACTTCTTTTACGGTGCCGTACCGCAACAAGGCATGGGATCTGGCTTTGTGATCGATTCGGAAGGCCACATTCTCACGAACTATCACGTGATTGAAGGCGCGCGCCAGTTGGAAGTAACCACCAGTGACAAGAAGAAATACAAAGCCCAGATTGTGGGCACCGACCAGATTCATGACCTTGCCGTCATTCAAATTCCAACCGGCTCCGTGCCTAAAGCTGAGATCGGCGACTCAAAAGATTTAGTCGTCGGGCAAAAGGTTTATGCCATCGGCAACCCGTTTGGACTTAGCGGCACGATGACGCGCGGCATCATCAGCTCTATCCGTTCCCTCAAGGGCCAGCACGGATTCATTGATGAAGCGATTCAGACAGACGCAGCCATTAATCCAGGAAACTCGGGCGGACCACTTTTGAACGTCCGCGGGCAGGTGATTGGCATCAACAGCATGATCCTGACCGGCGGCGCAGAACAGAGCGCCGGCATTGGCTTTGCCATCCCTATCAATACAGCAAAAGCCGTGCTGGATGATCTGGTTCACCTTGGCCGCGTGCGCCGCCCGGAGATGGGTGTTCGCACCGTCCCCATTGGACCGGAGGTGGCACAGCAACTTGGCCTTGGCGCAGATTCAGGCTTGCTGATTGTCCAAGTTGAGCCCGGCAGCGCTGCTGAGCGAGCAGGCTTGCGCGGAGGCAATGAGCGGGCATTGCTCGGCAACATTCCAATCATGGTCGGTGGTGATTTGCTGGTAGCAGTGGATGGACAAACCGTTGAAGATCAGCAGGATCTTTCTCACGTAATGCAGAATCGCCACTCTGGCGATACGGTAACCATAACGGTCTATCGCGGCAAAAAGCGCCTGGACATAAAAGTGGTATTGGGTGAAGCAAAGGGATTGGCTTAATTCCATCCTGAAATTGCCGACACACTTTCTCGCCGATTCCAAAGAGTTCGCATGAGTTCTTTCCTTCCGCTGTAAGAAGGGCTAAGCTGTAGCGCAACAAACCCCGATTGAAAGCGCTTTCGGGAAAGGAGACATGCGTATGGCTTTTTGTTCAAAGTGCGGGGCTCAAGTGGGCGGGGATTCCAGCTTCTGCGCGAAGTGCGGCACAGCGGTGTCTGGGCCCAGCGCAGCTCAACCGGGCGCTCCAGCGATTTCAGCGAGTGTGCCGGGAACAAGCATGACTAACAATGTTGCGGGCATGCTGTGCTACAGCCTGGGTTTTATTACCGGAATTATCTTCCTCGTAGTTGAGCCTTATAAAAACATTCGCTTTGTGCGTTTCCATGCTTTTCAATCCATCTTCTACTCTTTGGCATGTTCTGTTTTCCTCGCGATATTGAGGATCACGATCCTGAATGTGTTTCTTGGAGGCGGCGGACTGGGTTTGTTTGGGATGTGGGGACTGATTTATTCCTTCGTACGCCTGCTTATGTTTGTCTGCTGGATTTTTCTGATGGTCAAGGCTTATGGCAACGAAGAATTTAAACTTCCAGTTATTGGCGATCTCGCGGCCCAACAGGCGGGCTCATAAATCCATTTTTGCTAGAGCAAGAAAGGATCAATTAAAGTAGGGATTTCGGCTTCTGGGTTCAAGCGTCACTTATCTTTGAACTGGTTTGCTGAAATCCTTTAAATTTATCGGAGCCTGTTCATTCATGAAATATTGCCGCTTCGCCTCTAACGATGGTCCACGCTTTGGCTTGATTGAAACAATCTCTGGAACTGATCAGATCACGCAGACCGCTGCTGATGGTTTGGTACCTGATTTTTCAAAAGCGCAGAAGATTACACCGCAAGCTGTTTCTTCTGTCAGGCTGTTATATCCTGCTGCGGCGTCAAAAATTGTCTGCGTGGGCAGGAACTACAGCGAACATGCCAAAGAGTTGGGCAACGACATTCCGACTGAACCTGTCATCTTTCTAAAGCCGCCAACTACTTTGATTTCGCCGGGAGATAGCATTGTTCGTCCGCACCATCTTTCCCAGCGCGTGGATTATGAAGGCGAACTCACCCTTGTGATCGGCAAAAAATGTAGGATGTTGGGACCAAAGGACGACGTAAAGCCTTACATCCTCGGCTATACCTGCGCCAATGACGTGACGGCGCGCGACCTGCAGAAGAAAGACGGCCAGTGGACCCGCGGCAAAAGCTTTGACACTTTCTGCCCCGTCGGTCCGATCGTGACGGATGAAATCGATCCCTGGAAGGGTGTACGGGTAGAAACCCGGCTCAATGGTCAGGTAAAGCAGTCAGAGAGCACAACTGTATTTCTCTTCGGTGTGGATGTGGTGATGCGCTTCATCTCACAGGTTATGACTCTTCTGCCGGGAGACCTGGTTTTAACCGGCACACCGGCCGGCATCGGCCCGATGGTGGCGGGTGATCAGGTAAGCGTATCCATTGAGGGCATTGGGGTGCTGACTAATCCGGTGGTTGACTGAAATTTTAGCGCCTTAAAATGGACGCCTGAATCCTCAACATAGTGAAGAGCTTACACTCACTTGTGCTCCTCTATAAGGGCACAAAACTATGGTTACCTTGTATTTTTCTTCCGCGCATCCGATTCTTTCAATGAGTACGGCAATCATGCAGCCTTACGTTGTTGAGGTTGAAGATAAGGGTTCCTTCGGATATTCAGAGAATCCAAGTTGCATTAAACTCATCTAGAGATATGCCAGCGTCTTGCCGTGGGAGACGTTTAACGAAAGTATGAATCCAGAGCTTCGTCTATATTCTTTTGTCATTTTGGGTGGCGCCGGTTTGTTTTTTGCCGCAGCAGCGTGGTCCCGCAGCCGCCGGAAAACGCCTGATCAGCTAGAGCATGAACGCCGCATGCGCATTAGTGAAAAAGGCCGCATCACCGATGGAACCGTCATCGATGTGAATGAAATGCAGACCAATGGTTCAGGAGAGCTGCAGCTGTTGATCTACCACTATGATGTTGCCGGCGTGAGCTATGAAGCGTCACAGGACGTGAGCAGCCTGCGGCATATGGTGGACCTGCATTCCTGCCGCGCAGGCCTGATGACATCCATCAAATACGATCCCAATAATCCGGGCAATTCCATTGTGATTGCCGAAAACTGGACCGGACTCAGAAACTAATTTTTCAAAATTAATTTTTGACTGTTTGAGTTTCTTGCAAATCTATATCGATATCCATCGATATACTATTTTTGCGCCAGAGCTTCCACAATGCGGTCAAAATCTTCAAGCGACCCGTACTTCAGAATGATCTTGCCCTTTCCTTTGCGGTCCTGAATCTCGACCTTCACGCCTAAAGAGCTTTCCAAGCTGCGTTGTGCTTCACGCACATTGGGATCGAGTTGTTGCGCGGGCTTTTCCTGTGTTTGCACCGCGACTTCAGGATTAAGCATTCGTGAAACCAGCTCTTCCGTCTGGCGCACAGAAAGATGCTTAGCGATGACTTCCTGCGCGGCGCGGTCAAGATGTTCAGGAAAACCCGCCAGGCTCAACAGGACTTTCCCATGACCAAAACTCAGACTGCCCTCTTCCATAGCATTTTGAATCGCTTCAGGCAGCTTGAGCAGACGGATAAAATTCGCGATGCTGGCACGATCTTTGCCTGTCCGCGCCGCAATCTGCTCCTGCGTCATGTTGAACTCCCGGCTCAGGCGTTCAAAGGCATGGGCCTGTTCAATAGGATTCAAGTCTTCGCGCTGCAGGTTTTCGATGATCGTGATCTCGATAGCTTGCTCATTCGAAATCTGCCGAATAACCGCTGGCACGGTCGTTCTTCCGGCCTGCTTGGAGGCAAGCCAGCGCCGTTCACCGGCAACAAGCTGATATCTACCATTAGCGACCGGGCGCAGAACTACGGGCTGCACAACGCCACTCGTCTTGATTGATTCTGTCAGCTCCTGCAGGGTCTGCTCATTGATGCGGCGACGCGTCTGGTATGGGTTGGCATCAATGCTATCGACTGGAATTTCCTGAGGACTTCCAGCGTGCTGTGGAGCGGGCATGGCAATCGGAGCGGAGACTGGCCTGCCTGGAAGCAGAGAATCCAGACCGCGCCCCAAGGCTTTGCGCTTGTCATTCATCATTCATTGACCCTTTTCAATTCATTGTCTGGCGGAAATTCCTCTGCCGCATTCGGTTCAGGATTGGATGTTGCAGCTTGAATAGAACGACCCATCAGCTCTTTAGCTAGCTTGATGTAGCTTTCCGCGCCACGTGAGCGCACGTCATAAAGCAACGCCGGCTTACCATAGCTCGGGGCTTCTGCCAGGCGAACATTGCGTGGGATAGTTGAGTTCAGAAGCTTATCGCCGAAATATTTCCTTAGCTCATGTGTTACCTGTTGAGCCAGATTTGTACGGTCGTCGTACATGGTGAGGACCACGCCCTCAATTTGCAGATTGGGATTAAAACTCTGCCGCAGTCGCTCAATGGTATCCAAAAGTTCGCTCACACCTTCCAGGGCGAAGTATTCAGCCTGCATAGGAACCAGAACGGAATCGGCTGCCACAAGCGCGTTTAAGGTAAGAAGATCAAGCGCCGGTGGGCAATCCAGCACAACAAAGTCAAAGTGATCGCGGACAGATTGAAGGGCGTTGCGGAGCCGGAATTCGCGTTGTTCTGCTGAAACCAGCTCAATATTGGCGCCAATCAGGTTTTTGTGGGAAGGAATCAGGCTCAGGCCTTCAAGTTCCGTGGGAACCACGGCCTGATCGCCTGTGGCCTCAGCCATCAAGAGATGATACGTGCTGAGTCGTTCTGGATCTCTGCCAAACCCCAGTCCACCAGTTGAATTGGCTTGGGGATCACAATCCACTAGTAGAGACTTAACTTCGGCAGCTGCAAAAGAGGCAGCTAGGTTGATGGCAGTGGTAGTTTTACCCACACCACCCTTTTGGTTTGCGACAGCGATCACTCGTCCCATGGGGAAAGGGCTAAATTTCAGCGCAATTTGAATTTAAACAATGGATTTGGGATGTGCAATGCCGGATATCTGTGCAATGTTCCACGTGGAACGTTGGAAATGTGGAAAATAGGCTTGTTCCACATGGAACAATACCCAGAGATGCGTAATTTACCACTTATTGCCTAATTCGAAGGGGTATTATAATAAATAGCCTTTACTTATGGCCAATACAGGCATATTTATCCCACTTTTACCATCTTGGTTCCTATTAATAAGGTTCTAAAGTCCGACCTTGGAACACCCAATGGGTTCTCCCATTTCACGGAATTGCACAGCTTTTCCGCAGCTTCAACTTGTGAACTCCCGATCAAAAGCGCTACCTTTCCACTTATATCAACCAGATTTACAGCCACTGGTAACGCATCTTCAAAGCTCTCCACTGCCCTCATGGTCACAATATCTGCTCTGTCTGGGTATTTCTCGCCGCGATCGGAGAAGACCTTTATGTTCTTCAAACCCAGTGAAAAAACCAGCTCACGCAAGAACGTGGCCTTCTTCTGATGGGCTTCAATCAGCGTGACACTCACTTGAGGAGCGAGCATGGCAAAGGGCACGCCGGGGAAACCGGCTCCCGAGCCTAGGTCAATCGCAGTCCAAATCTCGCCCATAGCCAGGATATGACTGGCGGCAAAAAATGATTCGCCAAAGTGGCGCTGCACAATCTCTTCCGGTTCACGGATCGCCGTCAGGTTTATGCGCGCATTCCACTTCAGCAATAGATCGATATACTTCGATATAGCAGGGAGCTGCGATTCATCAAGCTGAATGTAGGGTTCAAGCAATCGTGCGATAGAAGGCGTATCCACAGCTCAATCGTAAATCAGTTTGCGTTGAACTTGCGCGCCGCGCCGCTATCGGCAGGCAGCGATTGCAGCAACTCGCGGACGCTTCGTTTCAATAGAGGATGTTGTACATCGCCAGCAAACTCAGCCAGCGGCTCCAGTACGAATCGGCGCTGGTGCATGGCAGGATGAGGAACAGTAAGGCTGGGAGTATCCAGCACTGAGTCTCCCCAAAAAATGATATCGATATCGATATTGCGTGGACCCTTTGCCTCAACGCGCCGCCTACCCATGGCCAGCTCAACAGCCAACATATGCTTCAGGAACTCTTCAGCTTCCAGATCCGTCTCCATAGCAATAGCGCAGTTCAAAAACCAGGATTGTGGACGTGTAACATCCACGGGCTCAGTCTCATAAAACGAAGAGACCGCCGTAGTCTGTCCCAGCCGCCTCAGACGTCCGATGGCCTCGCGAAGATTTGCCTCACGGTCTCCGACGTTTGATCCCAGGGAGAGATATGCGATTGTTTTCATTGAGGCGAACTCCGCAGATTTGATGGATCGAAAGTGCACATACCCAACTCGTACCAGAGCTGTTACGTTGGTTACCTTGGCCTTAAGACTAGTATTGGATACGCTTGCACGGTATGGCTCTGCAAGCGCTCCTCCTCAGTAAAGATCCTGAAGTCCATCGTACGATACGGCGCGTCTTTGACGCCGCTAATATCGATTTGGATCTCACGAACGAACCAGATCAGGCGCGCCACATTTTGCTTCGCCGCAAATATGACGCATTGCTCGTTGATTGCGATGACATGCCGCTGGGTCCTGTGGTCCTGCGTGAGTTGCGCCAGGGCAAATCCAACAAGAGTTGCATTGCCTTTGCCATTGTGAATGGCAAAACCAGTATTCAACAGGCTTTTGAGATGGGCGCCAATTTTGTTTTGGATAAGCCAATCTCTCTGGATCGCGCTACCCGCAGCGTGCGTGCGGCGCAAGGCCTGATCATGCGCGAACGCCGGCGCTATCATCGCCATCTGATCAAAGCGTCTGGTGCGATCCTGGTAGACCAGGGCGCAGAGCTTCCTTTGCACATCACCAACATAAGCCATGGTGGAATTTCCATTGAGTGCTCACGCAAACTCGATGAAGGTGGCGCAGCACGTGTCCGGTTAAATCTGCCCGGAGCGAAAAAAGCTCTCGACATCAAAGGCGAGGTTGTTTGGTCCACGCCTGAGGGTCGTGCAGGAATTCGTTTTCAAATTCTTTCTGCCGAAGCCAAAAAAGACCTGGATACATGGCTGGAAAAACGCGCTCTACCTTTTGGCGGCGGGGCAATGTTTATCAACGCAACAACTGTTTAAGGATTACGCTTCGCGCGTGGAGTGGGCGACAGCGAGATTTTCCTGCAGCTCTTGTGCATCATTGATCTCTGTTGTCTCTTCCCACAAGGATTTGTCTTTCAGCAGGCGGGAAACCAGTGCCGTGTGCATGGCGTGACCAGCACGGTCAGCGACGATTCGCCCAATCACCTGTTTCCCCAGCAACGCCAGATCACCGATCAAATCCAGCACCTTGTGGCGGACAAACTCGTCAGGAAAGCGCAACGGGCCATTCTTTACTCCGGTTGCAGTCAGCACAATCACGTTGTCTTCTGAAGCGCCGCGAATCAGCCCCATGTCTTTCATGGCTTTTTCTTCACTCAAAAAACCAAAGGTCCGGGCCGCTGCCAATTCCTTGCGGTAAAGATCCTGCGAGAGATCAATTTCAAATGACTGCTCACCGATAGGCGCTGCAAAGTTGATCTTGTATGCCACTGCATAACCCGAAGCTGGGTAAGCTCCGATAAACTTGTTGCCCTCGCGCACTTCAATTTCGCGTTTGATGCGTAAATACGTGCGCTTCTTGCGCTGCTTGCGTAAGCCGGCGTCTAGCACCATGTCGACGAATGGCTTGGCGCTGCCGTCAAGAATTGGTACTTCCAGGTTATCCAACTCGATGATGGCGTTGTCCAGGCCAATACCGATGAATGCCGAGAGCAGATGTTCCGTGGTGGAAATCAGCACGCCTTGCCGCTGAAGACTGGTTGCGTAACTTACCTTGGCCACGTTGCGACCAACTGCATCCAGCTCAAAGTTATCAAGATCTATGCGCCGAAAGACAATCCCGGTTCCCGCTGGCGCGGGAAGAATTTTAAGTGAGACAGGAGCGCCGCTGTGGAGACCTACCCCTTTGCACTGTACGGGCGTTCGGACTGTCTGTTCGAATGGCAAGTGATTCTAGATAAACAGATTACACCTTGGGGCGAACAGGTTTGTGTTGTTTTTTTACAACAGATCGTGGCTTTGCTTAACAAACCATGTTTAGCCAATCACTTGCGATCATAGCCAGAAAGGTACTACTTCGGCTTTACCGGATTGATCTTGGCCACAGCAGGATCAAAGAGCGAATCGGCTGGATGCATGTTATAGGTCACATTGAAGGTAATTTGCTGCGACAGTATCTCACCATTTCTTTTGGTCATGGTGATTCGCGGCGTATTGATTCCCTGAATGACCTTCCAGTCACCATAAATCGTGATTTCTTCGTCCCGCTCGCGATAGCGCGGATCGCGCGATGAAAAATGTTTCTCCAGTGGCAAATGAGTATTGGGGTCAATATAGATTGTTACCGATTCATTCTGTGCATTGACCACAGTAATCTTCTCGCCAAGATGCCCTTCAGAAATTCCCGGACCTTCATCCAGCAGCAAAACACCTGGCTCATTCAACCACTGCCGCAATACAACTTCCAGCGTGTAATGCCGGCGCAGTAATGCCTGTTTCAGCTTTTCATCTTTTTGTGGATCAAGCGGGCGCGTTCCGCGATACGTAAGCTCGTATGCGTTGTCGCCAGCATAGAGTTCCACCACGTCACGCTCTTTGGTGAGCTCGATGCGATCTTTGTCAGGACGTTTCCAATACCGAAAAAACAGGGTCGTCCCTTCAACCGATCCATTGTGATAACTGCCTGAGCGGCCCTCTGCATAATAATCTTCAACATTCAAATAGGCTTGGCCACCAAGTGCCTGGATCATCTGGTCCAGCATGGTCTTGGCTTTTTGCCCATTGCTTTGGTCCGTGACTGTTGGCGGCGCAGAAGAAGTTTGCTGGCCGTACATTGAGGCCAGAAGCAGGCATATGAGGGCGAATCTTTTCATGAGAGGTTATATTTCCTTAGATGCAGAAAAAGCCAACAAATCACCTGAAGCGCAGCCCTATTGCATCATCCCACCAATACAGCGCCACCATTTACATTCAAAATCTCGCCGGTAATAAATCCAGCATGGGCAGTGCACAGAAACAAAACTGACGCCGCAATCTCTTCCGGCTTCCCGGCGCGGCCCAGTGGAATGGTGGCATAAACACGCTTGCTGATCTCAGCATCATGCAGCGCTGGCGCCGCCATCTCTGTCTCCACCCACCCCGGCGCCACGCAGTTCACATAGATGCCATCACGCGCCAACTCCGTGGAAAGCCCTTTCACCATGCTGATGATGGCGCCCTTGCTGGCGGCATAGTCACAGTGAAATGCTTCGCCGCGCTGCCCAGCCGTTGAGCTGATCAAAACAATGTGGCCTCCGGAGCGCTGCTTCTTCATCTGCGCCACGCCATGTTTTATCAGGCCAAAAAGACTATCCACATTGATGGCCTGCGTGGAGCGCCATTGCTCTTCAGACATTTGATCGATGGGCGCATCGTGCGGGGGCCAGACTCCATGATTGCCTACGAGAATATCTATTTTGCCAAAATGCTCGATGGCAGCGTCAACTAGAGGCTTAGCAGTTTCACTGGAAGAAAGCTCGGCACGGAGAGCAACGCACTGCTTCACGCCGCCACATTCCCAGGAGAGATCTTCAGCTTCCTTCGCGGCTTTTTGATAATTGAAGACCACACGCGCACCGGCCTGCGTAAATAGCCGCACCGTAGCCGCGCCAATTCCGCGCGAACCGCCAGTAACAACAGCAACACGGCCCTCCAGTGATAAAACAACACCCTTTTCCGGCATGGAAATTACGATACGGAGAATATGGCTGCCGCGCAAGCTTGAGCCATTACGAGTACTCACCATTCCAGCGCCGCGCGGCCTCTACAAATGTTTTGAATAGATTGCTGGAAAATTCATCCTGCTCAAACGTGCGCTCAGGATGCCACTGCACCGCCATCACGTAGTGTTCGGGCGAAGTTCCTTCGATGGCCTCGATAATGTTGTCGTCAGTGCAATAGGCAACGGCGCGCAATCCGTCACCCACAACCTCAGCGGATTGATGATGACTGGAATTGACTGGAACGGCGTCTGTCTGGGTATCGGCAATATCTTTCTTCAGCAGAGAATCTTCGGCCACTGTCACGGCGTGACACATTCCAGCTTTTGATCCCACACTGTGGTTTACCTTGGTTTCAATATGCTGAACGAGCGTACCGGTCCGCCACACGTTTAAAGATTGCAGTCCATAGCAGATGCCAAAAACTGGTTTGCGCAAATTGTAGGCGTCTTGCAACAGAAGCTCGTCGGCCGAGTCTCGCAAAGGATCTGCCTGCGCAGTTTCTGGATGCTTTGAAGCGTTGTATTTCTGCGGATCAACATCAGCCCGACTACCGGGCAGAAGGATGGCATGACATGATGCCGCACGCCTGGCAATCTCCTCTGGCGTGCTGTTCAGCGGAATGACAATCGGCTCACCTCCTGCAGCTTCAATTGCACGCAAATAAGGTGGGAAGGCGCGGCCGCTATATTCAAGATCGAAAGAACAAGGCTCCGGAATGGCGATTCTAGGTTTCATAAATTCAACTTCGCTACTAATCTGCTCTTAAAAAGAGCAGCAGCACACCACTGTTACTTCTCTGGTTCGTTCGTTACCAGATTCCCTCTGCGCAAATCCGGGACCGTGCAATGTGAATAGTAAACATCGCCGATCGCGGTACGCGCCTTTTCAACCAGCTTGTCCATGTCGCGCACGGTCAGTCCGACTGTCGGAATTGGCTCCCCAACCAGCATAAGCAGGGGCACCGGTCTGATGTGCCAGGCATTCATTCTCAGCATCTCATACGTTCCCACCAGCACTATCGGAACAATATCTGTCTGCGCTTTGATAGCGGCATAAAAAGCGCCGCCAAGAAATGGCTGCAGTTGTCCATCAGGTGAACGCCCGCCTTCAGGAAAAATGACGAGCGACATCTTATTTTTGATGGCTGCAACAGCCATATTCAAGCTGCGCATGGAGGCCCGCGGGTTATCAAAGACCACTGGGATCTGACCTGACCGCTGCAGATGCCAGCCCATGAATGGATAGCGGAAAAGCTCTTTCTTGGCCAGGATTCGAAACTGAAATGGCAGGTGACCGTACAGCACTGGAATATCCACGGCAGAAAGATGGTTCACGATGTAGACATGCGGCTTGGTGATATCAATCTTTTCCAGGCCTTCGATTTTTACTTTGCCGCCAATGGTCTTGAGAATCACGCGTGCCCAGGTGCGCGCAATCTTGTGTTGAGTTTCCCCCGAATGGTCAAATAACGAACAAAGCAGAGACACGCTTCCCAGAATGATGGTGTAGATCCAGACCAGCGGGACTAGAATGAAATAAGACCGCAGCGCAGAGAGAAAATTGCGCAGGCCGCCGCTGGCTTCCTGCGGTTTGATCTCTGTTTGAGCAGTGTCTGGCACGATTTCAAGCGTTCTGACGGGCTGGCTTACTGGCAAGAATCCCCAGGGCCTCACCAACAATATAAATTGATCCGGTAATCACAATCACGCCACTTTTTCCCGCCAACTGACGAGCTCGATCAAGCGCTGCTGGAACAGACTTTTCCTGCAAAATCTGCACCTGCGTATGAGCAGCCTGCGTGGCAATTTCACCCGGTGACGCTGCGCGCGGATTATCTGACTGCGTTGCAATCACGCGTTCAGCTAAGGGAAAAATAATATCTGCGATCTCGGTAATGGCCTTGTCTCGCATAGAGCCGAAAATGAATGTCAACGGCCGGTCCTCATAAAAGTTAGACAGAGCCGAACGCAAGGCCCACGCGCCTGCGGGATTATGTGCTACATCAAGCACTATTTCAGGCATGCCGTCTTCAGCGGAGATAACTTGAAAGCGTGCCGGCCAGCGCGTCATGCGGATCCCTTCTTCCACATGATGAGGCAGAATCTTGAATCCGCATTGGTGGAGCTGTTCGGCGGCAGTAATCGCTAATGCAAGGTTGCGCAACTGATGCCGCCCAGCCAGCGGATAGTCAACGTGTATCTCTTCGCCCATTACCGACAATGAAAATCTATTGTGCGGACCAATGCCGATAAGCTCTGACTCGGCAGATGGCGTGAGCGAAGGCATATGCTTTACTGCGCTGATGGCACGCGCATCGCGGTCAATAATCTCTTTCCCCAGCGTGTCATTCACCACGGGATGCTGTGGCAGCAATACAACCGTTCCTTTGGGACGCATGATGCCGGCTTTTTCGCGCGCGATCTCCGGCAGCGTATTGCCCAGAAACATCTGGTGATCAAAATCAATGTCAGTGATGATGGAGATACAGGGATCGACGATGTTTGTGGCATCCAGCCGGCCGCCCAGGCCTACTTCTAACACCGCGAACTCAATGCCGGCGCTGGCGAAATATTCAAAAGCCATGGCAGTCAGCATCTCAAAAAAACTGGGATGCCATGGCAGCTCGCCGCGCTCAACCAGCTCATGGGCAACGGCTTCAACCCGCTCATAGACCATGGCAAATTCGGCATCACTGATTTGCTCGCCATTGATCTGAATGCGTTCGTTGACGCGCACCAGGTGAGGAGAGGTGTAAAGCCCGGTGCGATATCCGGCGGATTGCATAATGCTGGCCAGCGTTGCCGCGGTGGAACCCTTGCCGTTTGTGCCGGCGATAAGCACGCTGGGAAATCTGCGCTGCGGATTGCCCAGCGCTTCCGCAAGTTTGCGCACGTGGGCCAGATCAAACTTGCGATGCGTAGCCAGTTCATAGCCCAGCGCTAAGAGATTATGTACGGCAGATTCGTAAGTAGATGGCACAGTTTTAGGCAGCCTTTGGCATCATGAAGTCAAGAGCGCGGGTAATGTACGCCTTCATATTTATGCGATGAACCACTGCGTCAAGCATTCCATGCTTGACCAGGAATTCGCTTTTTTGGAATCCTTCCGGCAGCTTCTGACGAATCGTCTGCTCAATCACGCGAGGCCCGGCAAAGCAGATCAGAGCTCCCGGCTCAGAGATATTCAGATCGCCAAGCATGGCATAAGAAGCGCTAACGCCACCTGTGGTCGGATCAGTTAGAACTGAAATGTATGGGATTTTGGCAGAATCTAACCGCGCCAGAGCGGCGGAGATCTTGGCCATCTGGATCAGGCCCACAATCCCTTCCATCATGCGCGCACCACCAGAAGCTGAAACAACAATAAGCGGTTTGCGTTCTTTGCAGGCCCGCTCGGCAGCCCGTGTAATCGCTTCGCCCACTACAGCACCCATGGTGCCGCCGATAAAGGAATACTCCATGACACTCACAATGACTGGAACGCCATTCATGGTCCCAGTAGCATTGATGATGGCATCTTTCAGTCCAGTGGCCGATCTGCTTTTCTCCAGACGCGCTTTATATGGCCGGATGTCAGAGAAATTCAGCGGATCGCTGGACTGCAAATTCTCATCCTGCGTTCCAATGCTGTCTTCGTCCAGCAGAAGCATCAACCGTTCAGCAGCGCCAATGCGGAAATGATAGTCACACTTGGGGCAGACATAGTAATTGTCGTCCAAGTCTTTCTTCCAAATAATTTGCCGGCAGGCTTCGCACTTTACCCACAGACCTTCTGTGCGGACACGTTTTTTCTCGTTCGCCTGGATCTCACTGGATTCGCGTTTAAACCACGCCAAGTTCGTTTACCTTTTCTGAGTTGCTGATGCTTTACCAGCCACCAATATCCTATCTAATATTTGATGCCACGTTACGCCAGATCAAGATTATGGCGTATTCTCCGGCATGCTCGATCTGCCAAGGATGGTGAAGGTCCTAAGCAGGACGGATTAGTAAACGGATTCCGGTTAGGCGGCCTTTGGCGTCATGAAATCGAGAGCGCGAGCGATATAGGCCTTCATATCTCTGCGATGCACCACAGCATCAAGCATTCCGTGCTTAACCAGGAACTCGCTGGTCTGGAAGCCTTCCGGCAATTTCTGGCGGATGGTCTGCTCGATGACGCGCGGACCAGCGAAGCCGATCAGCGCTCCAGGCTCGGCAATGTTCAGATCGCCCAGCATGGCGTATGAAGCGGTAACGCCGCCTGTAGTCGGATCGGTCAGAACTGAGATGTACGGAACTTTGGCAGAGTCCAGACGCGCCAGCGCAGCCGAGATTTTGGCCATCTGCATCAGGCTCACCACGCCCTCCATCATGCGCGCACCGCCGGAAGCAGAGACAACAATGATCGGCTTACGTTCGTTGCAGGCACGCTCAACCGCGCGGGTGATCGCTTCACCAACAACAGCGCCCATGCTGCCTCCGATAAAGGAATACTCCATGGCGCTCACAATCACAGGCCGTCCATGCATAGTGCCTGTGGCATTGATGATGGCGTCTTTCAGTCCTGTGGTTGATTTGCTTTTTTCCAGGCGAGCTTTGTAAGGCCGGGTATCAGAGAAATTCAGCGGATCAGTGGACTGCAGAGTTTCATCCTGCGTCTCAATGCTGTCTTCATCCAGCAGCAGCATCAGGCGCTCCGCTGAGCCGATGCGGAAGTGGTACTCACACTTGGGGCATACGTTGAAATTGTCTTCCAGCTCTTTTTTCCAGATAATCTGCCGGCATCCTTCACACTTTACCCAAAGGCCTTCTGTGCGGACGCGCTTTTCCTCGTTCGCCTGGATTTCACTGGATTCACGTTTAAACCACGCCAAGTTTTGTTCACCTTCCCTGGCTGCTGAAAGTCGAGTGCAGCCCTTCTATCCTATTTAATATTCGATGCCGCGTTGCGCCATCACGCCTTTCTCGTAGGCGTGTTTTACCTGCTTCATTTCGGTGACCGTATCGGCCAACTCAATAATTGTTGGATGCGCGTTGCGCCCCGTCAAGATTACGTGCACCCTGTCCGGTTTCTGCTTGAGGGCCTCTACCACCTTGGCCGGATCGAGCATGCCATAAGTAATGGCGTAATTAATTTCATCCAAAACCACCAGATCCCATTGGCCGGACATGATGGCATCTTTCGCCTCCTGCCAGGCCGCTTCCACCATGCGGATATCTTCCGGATCGGTCTCTGCGCCGCCCACTTTCACAAAACCGCGGCCCATCTGCTTCATGATGAAGTTGTCACCGAACGCCTTCACGGCATCAAGCTCGCCGTAATGCCATGAGCCTTTCAGGAATTGCAGCATCAGCACCTTCATGCCATTGCCCACAGCGCGCAGGGCGGTTCCCATGGCGGCAGTGGTTTTGCCTTTGCCGGGGCCGGTATTCACGATGATGAGTCCCTTGTGAACGTCGCTCATGGTTTAGTGGCCGGTGTGATACGGATGGCCTTTTAAGATTGTAAATGCCCGGTAGATCTGCTCCAGCAGGACCACACGAGCCAGCTCATGCGCCAGCGTCATTTTGCCAAAAGAAAGAATCAGGTCAGCGGAGTGGCGGGCCGTGTCACTGAAGCCATCGGCCGGGCCCACACCGAAAAATAAATTCTGCGTACCACGATCCTGCTGGTCACGCAGTAACTCGGCAAATTCCTCTGAGGTGAATTGGCGTCCGCGAGCATCAAGCAGGACAAGCACTGGTTTGGTGCGTCCCTTGGTGTCTGCAGCCAGTTCCAAGAGGCCCTCTTCACTGTTCATCTCACGCGACTCAGTGCCTGCGTACCGAGAGATGCGCGCGAGGTACTCGTCGGTCAACGCACGGATTGCTGTCTCTTTGGTCTTGCCTATCCAGGCGATCTGTAGCTTCACGCAGATTTCCGCGTCTTCTTTTTGGTTTTACCCACTGCTTTGGTGCGCGTAGTTTTCCGAGCTGCAGCCTTTTTGACAATGGCTTTTTTCGCCGTCTTTTTTGGCGCAGCTTTCTTCACTGGAGCAGCTTTCACCAGATCAGCAGGAGCAAGCTTTTTGGCCGATTTCCAGAGCCGTTCCAGATCGTAAAACTTCCGCGCACGCTCAGAGAAAACGTGCAGCACAAAGTCCACATAATCCACCAACACCCATTCGGCCTGGTTATAACCTTCCACACTGTTGGGCCGTTGGCCTTCTTCACTCAGCTGCTTCTGCACATCATCTGCAATGGCCTGAACCTGCCGCGGATTGGTGCCGGAGCAGACAATAAAATAGTCAGTAAACGCTCCGCTGTTGCGATCCATTTCCAGGATGGCGATGTCTTCGCCCTTCTTGTCTTCAACAGCCTTTACAGCGACTGCAACCTGCTGCCTGATTGATAAACTCATCCGTTCTTATGGCTCCTGCCGGCATGACCATGATGCCGGGTACTTTCAAAAGATAGCATTTTGCCGCCGCTTGCGCTGTTTCTTTCCGCGCTTGTATATAAGTTCTCTTTCTTGATGTACTCCGCCACCGGCTGTAGCACATAACGGCTAAGTTGTTTTACAGGTTTGCTGGCAGCGGCGCGAATCTGCGTGGACGAAACTTTTTCATGGACCTGGCCCAGCAGATGAATGGTAGCGCCCAGGAGCGCGATGGTTCCATCGACGCGTTGCTGGCGCATGGCACGCAACATCAGCTCTGTTGGACGCAGAGATTTTGGCAGCGCGCGGCCTACATCGGCCAGTGAGTAACCCGGCCGACTCACTACAATGAATTCAACTTCAGCCAGCAATTCTTCAGGCTTGTACCAGGTAGCAATGTCTTTAAACGCATCAATGCCGATCAGGAAATAGAGCTTGTCGGTCTTCTTGAGCGAGCTCTTCAGCCGCCTGACCGTATCGATGGAATAATTGGGCCGTCCTGTGTGCGAATCGAGCAATGAGGGCACAAATCGAGGATCATCCGCTGTCGCCAGCGCCAGCATGGCAAAGCGATGCTGGAAATCTGTAAGTTTTTTCTTCTGCTTGTGCGGAGGAATATCGGCAGGCGCAAAATACACGCGGACCAGCCCGAACTTTTCTGCTGCCGCGCGAGCTACCGCCAGATGGCCAAGATGCACCGGATCAAACGTTCCGCCGAATAGAGCAATCTTCATGTTCTAGCGGCTCTGCCTTTTCTTGAACGCCGAGCTCTTGGAAATACGCTTCATCCTCTCGGATTTCTTTTTTTCTTTCCGGGTAGAGACCGCTTTCTTGCGTGGCTTGCTATCGATTACAAACGTGCCCGCGCGGATTTCCGCTACGCGCTTGCCTAACGCATATTTCAGTTCAGGGATGCCCTTACCTGTGACCGCAGATATTTCGTAAAGATCAAGCTTTAGCTTTTTGCAGTGCTTGCGAAGCGCGGCAAGCTTGTCAGGATTGACAACGTCCATCTTGGAAGCCACCACAACCATCGGCTTCTTTTCCAGGTCCGCACCAAAGCTCTTGAGCTCTTCCATGATGACCTTGAAATCGGCTACCGGATCGGGCCTTCCGCTGGCGTCAGAGACATCGATCACATGAGCAAGTACCCGGGTGCGTTCAATATGACGCAGGAACTGAATGCCCAGACCAGTGCCGGTATGCGCACCTTCGATGAGGCCGGGAATATCGGCGACAACATAACTTTCTTCGTGCGGCATCTCGCCAATGGTTACCACACCCAGATTGGGTTGCAGAGTGGTAAATGGATAATCTGCAATTTTGGGCTTGGCGGCAGAGATGCGAGAAACAATCGTCGACTTGCCCACATTGGGATAACCAACGAGTCCCACATCGGCCAGCAGCTTGAGCTCAAGGCGCAAAGTTTTTTCTTCACCGGGAAAACCATGCTCATGCTCGGTGGGCGCCTGATGCGTGCTGGTGGCAAAGTGCTGATTGCCGCGGCCGCCACGCCCGCCATGAGCCACAACAATGCGCTCATCGGGCTCAGAAAAATCGTGGAGCCGTTCGCCGGTATCCTTGTCATACAAAATGGTGCCAACGGGAACTTTCAGAATCACGTTTTCGCCGTCTTTGCCGGAGCAGTTGGAGCCTTCGCCATGGCGTCCGCGCTGGCCTTTGTATTCCGGATTAAAGCGGAAATGCACGAGCGTGTTATGACGTTCGCTGGATTCCATGATCACGTCGCCGCCACGGCCACCATCACCACCGGATGGACCGCCCCTTGGGACGAACTTTTCACGGCGAAAAGCCAGGCAGCCATTGCCGCCGTCGCCGGCTTTCACTCGAATGATTGCTTCATCAATAAACATGCTTCTATTTGATTGTACAGGCGGGGAGAGGGATTCGCAGAAGGAGCCATCATCCAGAAGGCTCGGTAAACCTGCACAAGATCGCTACCGCTATTCGAGCGGTGAAGACTCCGCGCTCTCATGAACGGGAGCTCGAGATGACGAGTGTGACGAAAGCGCGAGCCCGCTTACTTCAGGATGACGATCTATTAATAGTTGTCCTGCACAGTATGACAATTAGTTAAATCACTTTTCCTGGCTCATCGCAGCGAGACGACGGTCAACCTCTTCTTTGCTGACGACCTCTTTTTGCGTCGCGATATACCAGTTGTTGCCGCAGATATCGCGTATGCTGGCGCCACGATCACCGTAAAACTGGTCGGCAGGAGATAGGAGTGAACTTGCGCCTGCTTTCAGCGCGCGATCATAGGCTGCATCGGTATCCGGAACATAGATCTGCATAGCGCAGGGCATGGCGGGCCAGTCTGCGCCGCCATCGGCAAGTTCAACGACTGAGTCACCGATTCTGACGGCAGCATGGCCAATGGTCCCGTCAGGCCGCAGATAAACCGCTATTTCCTGCGCACCAAAAACTTCTTTCATAAAAGCAACCAACTTGGTGGCGCCATTGGCATGGATATAAGGAATCACGGTTTGGTAGCCGGCAGGCTGGTACGGGGCTTTGTCCGTCATACATTGGTCCTCATTTCTTCATGGCGGCCATGCGCCGTTCCATCTCTTCCGGAGTGACATCTTCAATATGCACAGCCAGACTCCACTTGTGCCCGAAGGGATCGATGATGGTGCCGGTGCGGTCGCCGTAAAACTGGTCTTGCACTGGCTTTTCAATCCTGGCTCCCATGGCCACGGCGCGCTCCACTGATTTATCTACATCGTCCACATATAACAGCAGGCCAACGGGAGTATTACCCAGGGTTGTGGGGCTGACTACGTTCATCTCGGGAAATTCGTCAGCCATCATCACGACCGAGTCGCCGAATTTCAACTCGGCGTGGCCTACGCGTCCATCCGGCTGGGGCATGCGCATGATTTCCGTTGCGCCGAATGCCTGCTTGTAAAAATCAATTGCTTTTGCCGCGCCTTTGATCACGAGATAGGGCGTAACGTTGTGATATCCCTCTGGAATTGGTTTTGCTTTTGCCATAAATAGCTCCTTGAAGACAATTCTGCCGAACAGGCCGTGCACTTGTATTGTAAAAATTTGACCTTTGTCTTTGACCTTATGTGGGGATAGGGACGTGGTTCAGGTGCTCGGTTTTCTGCAACGAATAAGCCGTAGGATTGATCCCGGAAAATGCCTTGAAATCATGGATAAAGTGGGCCTGATCGTAATAACCGCAGTCGGCGGCGATTTCTGCCCAGTCAAATTCAGTGCCAGTATGAATAGTCTGCAAGACGTGCTGAAATCGGCGAACGCGGCAAAAGAGCTTCGGGGTTAACCCAACCTGATCAGAGAAAAGCTGGATGAAGCGGCGTGAGCTGATGCCGATCTGGTCAGAGACATCCGCCATGGTCGGCGCTGTATGAATATTGCGAAACAAACCCAGGGCATAGTTGACTGCACGATGCCGTTCGAGCGGCTTATAGACCTGGGCCAGCAGGCACTCTTCCAGCACCTGAAATTTCAGCTCCGGCGATTCGGCCGCCAGCAGGCGCTCACGCAGCAACTCTGCTTCGCATCCCCAGAGATCGTCCAGAGAGACATGCAAGTTGTGCAGTTCCTCTACCGGAAGTTTTAAGAAAGGGAATGCACCACCTGGCTTGAAGTGAATCCCCATGACAGAGTCTTGCTCCGCCGTATCAATCACAAAGAAGCTGGAATGCGGACCGCAGACGGATGTGCCGGGAAGGCTGCTGCTCAGATCGAGAGTCTCTCGATCGTAAACCCGTGTCTCATCTTCCTTCAGATTAATCACCAACTCCACGGAACCATCTGGCATGAGGCGCTCTTTCTGATGCCCGCGGGCGGGAAAGCCGTCATAAAACCAGAAGAGCTCAACAAATTCATTGAGCGGCGGCTTAGGAATGTGGGTGAGGTAGAGCATAGGCAAAACCTTCCCTCAGGATAGCTTTTTCAGGAATTAAGCGGAAGTAATTTGTAACGGCGGCGGTAGTAGATTCACTATTTAAACAAGAAAAAACGGCGGCAATGGACTTCAAAGTCCGTATGAAAGAAAAGCAGCCAACCGAGCTTATCTAGATGAAGTCGCTCGGGATGTCACCCCTTTCATTCTTCGATCGACCTTGTTCCGGCCCCAGAAATCTTGAGGAGAGGTTTGATGATATGTTCAAAAACTTCCGCCATATGGCAACGCTTGCTTTCATTCTTTTGTGCTGTACCGCTCAGGCGTTCGCACAATTCGAAGTCAGCCCAGATCATTTTGATGCCACGCCTGCGCGTGTTCAGAAAAAAGTCCAGCATGCAAAAACGGTTCGCGGGACGGCTGCAGCAAAGCGGCCTGCAACTGGTGTGGGCACAGCAGGAAAAAAGCAGCTGGCTAAAGGCCAGACGCGTGGAGCTCAGCCAAATGTTTCAGCGCGAGTCAGAAATCCTGTGCAACCCTAAGGAGCGTCCCGCAGCCACCGGCACTGACGAGAATCCGATTTCTATGACGCACTAACAAGATCCGTCAGTCGACATAGCCTGCAAACTAAAAGCCCCGTTGACGGACGGGGCTTTTTTACTTATCTAAATGAAGTTTCCGAAGCGCTTTATGCCTTGGCAGCTTCCTGTGGCTCGACGACGACAAAACGGCCGCTGGAGCCGCGATCGACGAACTTGATCGTGCCGGTAACCTTGGCGAAAAGCGTGTCGTCTTTGCCGCGGCCCACATTTGCGCCGGGCTTAATGCGCGTGCCGCGCTGACGGACGATGATGGTGCCGCCGGGAACAAGCTGTCCTCCGAAGGCCTTTACGCCAAGCCGTTGCGCGTTCGAATCGCGCCCGTTTCTGGAACTTCCTAAACCTTTTTTATGTGCCATAACAAATATCCTTAAAGCTGATCAGTGACCAGTTATTTCTTTTTGCCTTTGCCGGCAGATTTCTTGGCGGTGCTCTTCTTGGCCGCCTTGGGCTTGCTCTTTGACTTTGATTTAGCTTTGGCTGACTTGGCTGGAGCTTCAGTTCCAGCTTCGGCTTTCACCTTTTTCGGCTTGCGGGCCGGCAGCTCAGGGGCCTTGTGGCTTTCGCCATCGAATGCGATTTCAGTGATCCTGACAGCGGTAAAAGGCTGGCGATGGCCATAGATCTTCTTGTATTGCTTCTTGCGCTTGAAATGGAAAACCAGGATTTTGTCGGCTTTGCCGCCTTCCAGCACTTGGCCGCTTACTACTGCGCCCTGACCGGGGCCAATACTGCCCTCAGAGTTGGAAATTGCCAGAACGTCATTAAATTCAATTGAATCGCCGTCAGCGGCAGGCAGTTTCTCCATTTTTACTACGTCGCCGGGTGCGACGCGGTACTGCTTTCCTCCGGCGCGAATAACCGCGTACATACTCTCTCCATTGGCCCTTTTCAAGCATACGGCTCAAAAGGACTTATATTGACTTGTTTAAGATTGCTCGGCAGCCATGCTCAACAGGCAGGAATTTCCACCAGTGGCAAACCTTGTAATTTTAACGTGATAGAGGCTGGATGGTCAACCTTTCGGTGGCTTGGCGACCATATTGGCCCTCACGATAGTCTCTGACACTAGTTGATAAAAGCTGGGGGCCAGCTCTGCCACGATTTTGATGCGATAATTACACAAAATCTCCTCATGATCGATCTTTACGATCCGCCAATTGCTACCCTGATTTCGCGACTTGGTATCAAAACAAACCGGATCGTAGTCAATGTCCGGTCCGCGCCCGAACTGTACGAACCCGGCAGGAATAAGTGCCTCTCTTATGCCAGGATCATTGGTTATTTCCTGGAAAAAGCCACTCAAATCTTTTCCGGGAGGATTGGCCAAAAGCCGATAACTGCCAAGATCAACCTCCGCCCATCGGTATGAGAGAAGCAGTTGCTCAAAAAGACGCGGAAAGAGAACAGGGAGTTTGGTATATAGGAGTTCTAAAGCAATTGGCTCTGTTATAACCTTTGCCGGCTGCCAGCGCTTAAACCCAGCTTCATCTCTTTTTCCCACGGCGAGTTGCCATGCCAATGGCGATAGAAGTTCATCTCCCAGCATGTCATCCAGCTTCTCGAAAGTCGCAACGTATTTTTCGAGTAATTGTTCCTGGTCGTTCTTTAGAGTCATCATCGCTAACCGTGAATGTACACCCGCCAGAAAAAATAGGTGGTAAGGCTGCAGCCGATGGTGATCACTACGTAACGAACGCTTTTAGGATCCATTTTCTGGGCATACCAGGCGCCCATGTATCCACCCAGGGCTCCGCCAAAGATCATAAGGATGGCTTCCGGCCAGAAAACAGCCCGGGCAAAGATGAAAATGATCACGGCCACGGCGTTGCCGCAGGTAGCCAGCAGGGTCTTAAGGCCATTCATGCTGTGGATGTTCTCAATGCCCATCATGGCCAGCAGGGCCAGCATCACAATGCCGACACCTGCACCGAAATATCCGATATAGACCGCTGCCACAGCCTGCATAGCTGTGACGCCGATAGTCCGTGCGGCCGAAGGGCCGGCTTCAGCATGTTGATGGCGGTTGACCCATGTGGTGACTTTGCCGCTGAAGGTGAAGAGCAAAGTAGCAGCCAGCAGGAGCCAGGGAATCATTTTGTCGAAGGTGGATTGGCGCGTCTTGAGCAGAAGGACTGAACCGACGATGCTGCCCAGAAACGTGATGATAATGAGCGGCAGAATGCGCTTGAGCAGATCGGCACTCAGGGCCTTGCGGTAAGCGCCAGTAGAGGCCAATGTGCCCGGCCAGAGAGCAACCGTGCCGGTAGCGTTGGCGTTGATGGAAGGCACACCAGAAAAAAGAAGTGCAGGAAAGGCGATGAAGCCGCCGCCTCCGGCAACAGAGTTAACGATTCCGCCTGCCATGGCGGCCAGAAAGAGAGGAATGAAATGGCGCAAGTTCACTCAATATTTTATCGGATATTTCTCCTGCAGCTACTCTGTTTTGATGTAGCTCAGCGTGCCCGGTAGTAAATTTTCAGCAAAATGATAACTACCAAAAGACCTAATGTGACCGCGTTGGCCATGATGATTGGCATGGCCCAGAGGCGCAGACCATAAATCAGCCAAAGCATCACCCCAGCGGAAAAGGTGAGGAGCATACCCCAGGAAAGATCGTGACCGCGCTTAATGCGCCATACCTTCATCACCTGCGGCACAAAAGAAAGAGTGGTCAAGGTGCCGGCCAGATAGCCGAGAAGCGTGGTCAGATGCATGCTTGGGTGACTTTCATTGGCAGTCGTTCAAATCTAATGCAACAGTCTAGATCAGGCTGCATCCGGAGAAGGAAGAATCAATCGGAAAGAAGCTCGACACATGAATGCCGAGCTCCTTCCGTAATGATTAATTTACCAGTGATTAATTACTGCGGTGTCACAATCGCTCAACCGATTGCGGTTATCAGGTACTGGAACTGGCTTGCTCGCAATAAGAGTGAGCGCTCGACTAAACACGCATTAACTAGAAAGTTAACATTTGCATTATAAGAACCTGCTCAAGAATTCAGGGTTGCCGGATTCAGGGGGGGAAATTTATTTGTTAGAAAAATGCGCTTTCACGATTTGTGATTGATTCGCTACAGAAACCTCTTTATAGTCCCGCAGCGGAAGAAGGAGGAGATGTAAACGCGGTGGGGTGGAATGGCATGAAACGAGTTCAAGCCTGGGATGAAGTGGGGTGACATGGGGTGTGAATGGGGTGACATGGGGTGGAATGCCAAGTGGGGCAGGGTACCGTTCTAGGTTCATCGACTCTCACAGACTCTCACAAGCAAGCCCATAGAGCCGAGGAAAGTTTTCGCATAGAGCAGGGATTTGATTCGTTCTACTGAAAGAGGAGAAAAGGGATTAAGGCATTTTGGCTGGGCTTTTAAGCATAAAGCCAAGCAGCTCAACGTGCTAAAATTTGAATACTTTCGGCAAAGGACTCTTCTTTTGATTGAATTAGCGCCCTCGATATTGTCGGCGGACTTCGCCCACCTGGGAGATCAGATCCAAGCTGTGGTTGAAGGCGGCGCAACCGTGCTGCACGTTGACGTGATGGACGGGCACTTTGTTCCGAATATAACGATTGGCCCTCCGGTGGTTGCCAGCTTGCGGAAAGTAACCAACCTGCCGCTCGACTGCCATTTGATGATCGAAAATCCCGACCTGTATATTCCGGCGTTTGCCGATGCAGGCGCGGACTGGATTTCAGTGCACCAGGAAGCATGTGTGCATCTGCATCGCACGCTGGAGTTGATTCGTCATTACGGCGTGAAGCCGGGAGTGGTCATCAATCCGGCAACACCGGTGCAGATGCTGGAAGAAGTGCTGGACATGGTCCACCATGTTCTGGTGATGTCAGTGAATCCGGGCTTTGGCGGACAGAAATTCATTCCCGCATCACTGGAAAAGGTCCGCAAGCTGGCATTCATGCGCACGGCGCGCAAGGCAAACTTCAGAATTGAAATTGACGGCGGCATGGCAACAGACACGATTCAGGCAGCGGTAAGGGCTGGAGTTGAAGTCCTGGTTGCCGGCAATGCCGTCTTTGGCCAGGGAAATCCCAGGGAAAATACACAGCGACTGCTGAAGCTGGCGACGGAAGCCACACTACAGCGGGTCTAACAGCCACAAAATTTTTGAGGTAGGTGTTCATGTTTCGAAAAATTATTATTTCTACCGTATTGGCCTGTGCCGTTGCAGTGGTCAGCGGATGCCATCATAAAGTTCAGAACCCACTGGCCAACATTGACTCCAAACAGCCAGACAAAGCCCTGTTTGACCGGGCCATGGCGTCCATGAAGAGCGGCCATTACTCTGAAGCGCGTACGCTACTGGAAACATTGATAAACACCTATCCTGATTCGGAATACATTGCGCGCGCCAAGTTGTCACTGGGTGATGCCTGGTATTCGGAGGGCGGCAAAGCCGCATGGCAGCAGGCTGAGGTGGAATACAAGGACTTTCAGACGTTCTTTCCCAATCTTCCTGAAGCTTCAGAAGCGCAGTTGAAAATTGCCACCATGCATTACCGGGAAATGGAAAAGCCGGACCGCGATTACTCTGAAGCACAACGCGCATCGGACGAATATAAGGCACTCATTCAACAATATCCTGACAGCCCGCTGGTCCCGCAGGCAAAACAGAAGCTGCGTGAGGTGCAGGAAATTCTGGCAGAGCGGCAATTCCGTATCGCGCACTTCTACTATTTGCGCACCAACTTTGCAGCGTCACAAGCTCGCTTAACGTCACTGACAGATTCTTATCCACTCTACTCAAAGGCTGATGAAGCCCTTTTCGAGTTGGGCGACCTGTATGAGAAGGAACTAGCCACCATCAAAAAGCAGAAGTTGCCCGATGCCACAAGGGAAAAGCTGGTAGCGCAATTTGAGAAAAAAGCAATTGATGCCTATTCCAAGATCATTACCCGCTATCCGGCAACCGATCGCGTTGGCGACGCGAAAAGACATTTAGCTGCCCTCAATGCGCCCATTCCAGAACCGACACCTGAACAATTAGCAGAGAGCAAGGCAGAAGAAGCAAGCCGTCAAAGGCTAGGAATGATTGACCGGGTTACCAGCAATTTCCAGAAAAAACCAGACATGCTGCCATCCAGCAAGGTTGGCGAACCCAACTTGCAGGATGAAACAATCGCGAGCGCTCCAGCTTTGGTTCGAGATCTTACGAACCAGGTTAGCACCACAGGACAAAGCCAGAACATTGGAGTACAAGCTGTGGGTGGAGGCACCGGAACTCCGGGTGCGAATGAGAAAGCTCCGAGCAGCTCTGGTGGTGGTCCCTCAACAGAAGGACCGGCGCCTTCGCCGGCGCCAGCTCAGGTGAACGAAATCCAGAAACCATCCGATGCAGGAGCCGCGAACAGCCAGCAGACAAGCACTCAGGGTACTCAGCAAGCTGCTGCCGGTAGCAATGGCCAGACTTCTCCCCCAGTGGACAAATCACAAGAATCCAGCAGCAAGAAAAAGGAAAAGAAAGGACTGCGCAAGCTGATTCCATTTTAATCCGGTGCTGGAACTCTTTAGGGCTAACACTTTGGAATGCTGGGAAAATATACCTCAGTAGGTACTGAAGGCCGTGTTTCCATTGACTTCAACGCTAATTATCAGTAAGTTAGCCCTGTTTCTCACCTCTGCGGAGGGTGCGTTGGCGTGTAAGTCCGAGCCCGGAAAATGCGCCACTCGCTCTAATGATGAATGGATGTGCGCCCATTTTTTGGCGCGCAGTGAATAAAGGTGTCTTTGACGTGTCGTTAAGAATTCTATTTGCCGATGACAGCATGACTGCCCAGAATATGGGCAAGAAGATTCTTTCTGAAGCTGGCTATGACGTTGTGGCTGTCAGCAACGGTGCAGCCGCAGTAAAGAAAATCGCAGAGCAGAAGCCCGACATCATCATTCTCGATGTCTATATGCCGGGATATTCCGGATTGGAAGTATGCGAAAAAGTACGCGGATCCATCGATACGCTGAAAATTCCAGTGCTGCTCACCGTAGGCAAAATGGAGCCCTACAAACCTGAAGACGCCAATCGCGTGAAGGCCGATGGCCTGATCATCAAGCCATTTGAAGCCAGCGACCTGCTAGCCATCGTCAAGAAATTTGAAGAACGAATTGCGTTGATGCCCCCGCCGATTGCGACGCCACCAACGCGTTCGATACCGAAATATCAAGAGGAAGAAGAAGAGACACACGAGCCGCCTGCGGACCATCGACCGGCGAAGGCCAGTATGCAGCCGATGGTTGAAGTGCCAGATCACATGGCTTCCTCATCCGCATTCTCTGATCTGCTTGGCGGCGATACACCCATAGCCACGCAGCACTATGCCGTGAATACTCCAGCAGCTGCGTTTGAAACGTCAGTGATTGTGCCTGCTCCGCCAGTCGTCTCGTCGGAAGAAGAGATTCCTGAAGACTGGGACGCAGGACCAGCGCCCCTTGCCGCAGAGCAGAATGTTGCTTCAGCGCCGGAAATCATGGCGGTTCCCGTAGTTGCCGCTCCGGAACCTGTGGTAGAAGCGGCAGCTGAGGAAACACCAGAGCCGGATACACAAGTGATACCGGTGGAAGCAAGCGAACCGGCGACAGCGCAACCTTCACATCCGCAATTTATACCGATATACAAAGAGCCAGAACCGCAGCCTGAACCCGAACCAGAGCCCGAGCCTCCTGCTCCACCAACGTATGAAGTAATGCCTACGGCAGCGGCTCCTATTGGGGACATTGATATTCCACGCGAGCCTGCTTTGCAGGAAACCGCGGAAGAGACGACGCGCACCACAGTCGCAGACCACGTTGAGCCCGGCCTGATGACACCCACTGAGCAGATAGAAACACAGGCCGTTCCCGAAGCAGAATCTGCCCCTGAGGCTGAAGTCATTCCAGTGGTTGCTCAGGAAACAAGCGCGCCTGTGATGGAGGTTGCACCGGCGGAAATCCATCCAGCTCCGCCAGTAGTAGAACCGCCAAAAGTTGAGCCGCCTGCCGAAGTCAGCGATGCCGATTTCGAAGCGCGTGTGGCAGCAGCCATGGCTGCTTACAGTCACGTGGAAGCTCAGCCTGTTGTAGCTCCAGTGGCTGCGCAAGCTTCAGTTCCGGTCGAGGCAGAAGCCGCAGTTACAAACCACGCTCCTACGGTCCAGGCATTTGAAGTAGCCCAGCCTGCCGCAGAGCCCGTACCATCTTTTGAATACCATCCGGCTGCATACGCTGCCGAATCACAAACTGCTATCGCTCCTGCAGCCTCACAGGTTACTCCTGAGCCAATTTCTGTAACACCCGAGCCAGCCATCGTGGAACCGACAGCCGAGATTAACAATGCTGTTGCCACAGAAGTGGAAGCCGCAGATGCTGTAGCTTCAGAAACTGGCGCGGACCATCACAACATAGCGCAGGCTGTACATCGCGTGATGGAGCGGTTGAAGCCAGAGTTGGTGGAAGAAATTATGCGGGAATTGAAATCAAGGAAGTAGGAACTGGAAAATCCATTCGTCACAAGCGGTGCTTATTAGCACCGCTTTTATTTTCGTACGCTTTAGGCAGAACTGAATTTTCATCCAAATTTTTTGCCTCTTCCAGCGATTTTATTTAATCTTATATATCTCTCGCGGGACGCCTGATTTTCGTACCTACGAAAGGTGGAGAGATGAATATTTACAAGAATATTACGCAGACCATCGGGCGCACGCCGCTGGTTCAACTCAACAAGATCGCCAAAGGCACCAAAGCCACGGTGGCGGTGAAGCTGGAAAGCTTTAACCCCTGCCATAGTGTGAAAGATCGTATTGGCGTGAGCATGATTGAAGAGGCCGAGAAGTCCGGCCGCATTCAGCCTGGGAAAACCGTGCTGATTGAGCCCACCAGCGGAAATACAGGCATTGGATTGGCATTTGCTGCTGCGGGAAAAGGTTATCGGCTGATCCTGGTGATGCCTGAGACCATGAGTTTGGAACGCCGCGTGGTGCTGTTAGCGCTGGGCGCGGAGATTGTCCTGACCCCCGGCCCAAAGGGAATCAAAGGCTCCATCGCCAAAGCCAATGAACTCCTTAAGCAGACACCGAATGCGGTGATCCTGCAGCAGTTCGCCAATCCGGCAAATCCAAAAATTCATCGTGAAACCACTGGTCCGGAAATCTGGAATGATACTGACGGCAAAGTCGACATTCTGGTTTCGGGCGTAGGCACTGGCGGAACCCTGACCGGCGTTGGCGAGTACATCAAGCCGAAGAAATCGGATTTCAAGATCGTTGCCGTTGAGCCCTCTGATTCGCCGGTTCTCTCCGGCGGGAAGCCCGGACCACATAAGATACAGGGAATCGGCACGGGATTTGTTCCTGACGTGTTGAAGACAGAGCTGATCAATGAAGTGCTGCAGGCCACTCTGGACGAATCGTTGGATACGGCGCGCCGCATGGCAAAAGAGGAAGGGATTTTCATCGGTATCTCCGGCGGCGCGGCAGTTTCACAGGCGTTGAAAATAGCCAATCGTGAAGAGAATGCCGGAAAGCTGATCGTGGTGATAGTACCTGATTTCGGCGAGCGCTACCTCAGCACTGTGCTGTTCCAGGGCCTGACGGAAGAAGCCTCAAAGCTGCCTACGGTAGACGCCGATGTGGACACATTCTTCATGATGAAGTCGGCATAAGCTTGGTCGATTGCCTATAAGATTTGCGAAAGCGAGGGAGAAATAAAAAACTCTCCTTCGCTTTTGTATTTTTCAGAACGGAACAGCCCACATACGTCAAATGATTTGCGGCAATTGTGTTTCAGGTCTGATTTGGGCTCTTCATATTAGAATTGACCTAAACTATTACTCGCGAGTTGAAACATGGGAAATCGACCTTTGCATTTTGTAACTTTGTCAGGCGTACCGATACAAATCTCTGAGCTGAAATGGCCTTTTCATGCTTCCACCTCAGGCTCTGATTGGTATGTTCTGCATGGCCGCGCCGATCTTTTAGACAGCAATGAAGGCCTGCATGTGGAAGTGGCCGTGGGAATGACTCAGACCATGAAAGACGCGTTGGGCTCGCTTGAACCTGAACAGGCTGAGGGCCTGGTAGTGAACTCCATTCGCAAGACCATTGATAACGGCCAACTCGCCTTTGTAAAGTCCGGCAAGCTGCAGCCTGTGCATGTAACCAGCCGGTTCTACAGCTTTGCAGCAAAGAAAATCCAGTTCCCCACACAGAGCGAACAAGACGTAATGGAGATGATCAAGCGACGCGTCTTCTGGCTAAGCGCAAAAACTGGCAAGGGAGCGCCGGTAAGCATTGTGCATCCTTATGATTGCCAGTACGTGAATGTCTCGCGCGACAAAATGCTGGAATTGGCACAAAAGCTGGCTTCACAAGGTTTGCTGAATCTGGAAAGTGAATTCGCCACAGCAACCAATGCTCTGTTGCAGGAAGAACCTGCAATCCTGTCTGCAATGCACAGAGGAATTGAGGCAGGAATCGCTGCGAACAAGGTCAGCGCATGACCAACTAAATCCGTATCACGGTCTTCTGCTCAAAATTTTCCAAAGAGCCGCGTGCCTTCACTTCTCCAAGTCGAGCACCTGAACATCAGCTTTGCCACGCAGAGCGGCGATGTTGCGGCGGTGCGTGACGTAAGCTTCTCGATTGCAGAAGCAGGAACGCTGGGACTGGTTGGTGAGTCAGGCTCAGGCAAGTCTGCTACGTCACTTGCCATCATGCGGCTGCTGCCACCGCAGGCGCACATCACCGGCAAAATTACCTTCGCCGACAATGATTTGTTGGCCCTGCCTGATGAGGCGATGCGCCGGACGCGTGGTGTACGCATCAGCATGATCTTTCAGGAGCCAATGACCGCATTAAATCCAGTGATGCGCGTCGGTGATCAGGTAGCGGAAGCGGTTTTGGCCCATCATCGCGTCGGCAAACCGGAAGCCTGGACACGCACTGTGGCAGCATTACGTGAGGTCGCGATTCCTGATCCCGACCGACGCGCGAGAGACTATCCGCATCAGCTTTCTGGAGGGCAGCGCCAGCGCGTGATGATTGCCATGGCACTGGTCAATCATCCGCAGCTTCTGATTGCGGACGAACCTACCACGGCGCTCGATGTCACTATCCAGGCACAAATTCTTGAGCTGTTGGCGTCATTACGGGAGAAGCACCGGCTGGCTGTGCTTTTTATCTCCCACGATTTGGGCGTGGTTTCTCGCGTAGCTGAAGAGGTGGCGGTAATGTATGCCGGTGAAATCGTGGAAATGGGTCCAGTTACTGGTATCTTTTCCTCCGCACGCCACTCCTATACTCGCGGATTGATCAGCGCCATCCCAACGCTAAAAACAGACCGCTCACAGCCTTTAGCAACGGTAGAAAAAACCGCTCGCCCAGCAGCCGCGTTGCCACTGCGCGAGATCGCACCGGGACACTGGGCGCGAGTATCGCCGTAACTTGGTACACTCATTCTTCAGCCCGCATGTTTGAGGAAAACTTTGCGTTTACTCGTTCTATCTGATATCCACGCAAATCTTGAGGCACTGGAAGCCTGCCTGGAAGCCGCGCCGGCCTACGATCAGGTCTATAACCTGGGCGATATTGTTGGCTACGGCGCAAATCCCAACGAGGTAACGCAACGTTCACGTGAGCTTGGTTCTGTGTTTGTCCGCGGCAATCATGACAAGGCATGTTCCGGGCTGATCGACCTGAGTGACTTCAATCCTATTGCCGGCATGGCCGCCATGTGGACGCGCGAGAAGCTGGTAGAAGATCATCTGCGGTTTTTGCGCGCCCTGCCGCATGGACCTGTCTCTCCATTGCAGGATTTACAGCTGGTGCACGGCTCTCCGCGTGATGAAGACGAGTATGTGCTAATGCGGCGCGATGCATCTGAAATTCTTGCCGAGTCTGCAAGCCCGATCACATTTTTTGGACACACCCACGTTCAGGGTGGCTTCTGGATCAATGATGCGGCAGAGGAAAAGGGAATTCTGGAGCCGAGATACCCGGACAAACCCGGTCCACAAAAATTCACGGTAGAGTTGCAGAAAAACGGCCGTTATCTCGTGAACCCCGGTTCGGTAGGACAGCCGCGCGATGGTGATCCACGCGCCGCTTTTCTGCTTTATGACACCAAAGCTTCTCAGATCACGTTTTATCGTGTGCCTTACGACATCCATGCAGCGCAGAAGAAAATCTTCGCCGCAGGCTTGCCGGAGCGTCTCGCCATCCGTCTGGAGGAGGGCCGATGAGCCAGAAGTTTCTTTTCGATGAACCTTCATCGCGTGCTGACAAACCTGTACCGCGTACCAGCGGACAGGAGATCAAAGCCAATATTGACGGTGGCGCTCGCGGAAATCCCGGACCATCAGCCTATGGTGTGGTCGTCCGCAATGGTGAAGGGAAAATTATTGCCGAGCTCTCGGACTATCTGGGAATCCAGACCAACAATTTTGCCGAATACTCCGGCCTGCTGGCCGCGCTTGAATTTGCTGTGAAGGAGAACCATCTCTCGTTCAAAGTGCTGAGCGATTCTGAACTCCTGGTAAAGCAGATGAAAGGCCAATACAAAGTAAAAAGCCCAGGCCTGCTGGAGCTCTATGAACGCGCGCGATCACTGGTGCGCAAGCTCGAACACTTTTCTATCCAGCACGTTCTGCGTGAATACAATCGCGAAGCCGATGCGCTGGTCAACAAAGTTTTAGACAACCGGTCAAAAGGAGCGCGTTTCTGATATGCCTCGCCAGAATTTCTCCAGCGGAACCAAGTGGGAGCCTGTTGTTGGTTACTCACGCGCGGTGCGAGTAGGAAATACGATTCACGTTTCAGGCACAACTGCTACAGATGCAAACGGCAATATCGTTGGCATCGGCGATGCGTATGCGCAGGCCATACAAACACTCAAGAACATCCAGTCTGCTTTAGAGCGGGCCGGCGTGAGCATGAAAGATGTTGTCCGCACCCGAATGTATGTCACCAATATTTCAGCTGACTGGGAGAAAGTAGGCCGTGCTCACGGCGAGTTCTTTGCTGAGATTCGTCCGGTAACCAGCATGGTAGAAGTTTCAAAGCTTATCTCACCGGAGATGCTGGTGGAGATTGAAGCGGAAGCAATCGTCGAAAAGTAGCTCTTAGATCAGATTCAAATCACTCCAAAAATGGTAAAGGCCAGCTTTTGGCTGGCCAGTGACACAGATTTTTCTGCCGTGGCAGAAGTTATTTCTTGGGAGCGATTACGTCTTTTACGGCTTTGGCAACGCGGAACTTTACCACTGTCTTAGCCGCGATCTTAATGGGTTCTCCGGTTTGCGGATTGCGTCCCATGCGCGCTTTCCGGTTTGACTTTACCAGGCGGCCCAGGCCAGGAATAACGAACACACCGTTTTTCTTTGTTTCCTTGATTGCGGTTTCCGCGAGCGTTTCCAAGAATGCTGCCGCGGTTTTATTGTTCGTTTCCAGTTTCTCCGCCATGTGGCGGACGAGTTGGGTCTTTGTCATGCCTGCTGCCATCTTCCCTCCTTAAAATGTGAGCACTTTGTAATGCTCATTTTCGTATATTACATCAGGGAAGCGCTCTTGCAAGCTTTTTCGCCTGATTTTATGCGGGTTTTTCTAAGGTAATTGTGGAAAACAGGCATAAACAGCGGTGATTTCTCATTCCGCTTCAGATCGCCGTGCATAGAAGCTGAGAACCGCGTCGCCCTGGCGCAGAATTCGCTGCCGCTGCAGCAGTTCAAAAGCGTCTCCCGGATCGAAATGCTTGTCATGCTCGGCGATGACCTGTGCGCCAAAATTCAGCAGTTGCGATCGTGAAAGAAAGCTCAGCACCCGATCGTAGTCGCCCAGTTTGCGGTATGGAGGATCCAGAAAGGCGAAATCACAACCGACGTTCTGCGCTTCAATCGTGCGCAGTGCAGTTATCACGTCCTGCTCCAACACATTGGCTTCGGCACTAATTCCCAAAGTCTGTAAATTCCTGCGGATCGTACGAATGGCCATGCCTGCCGATTCCACAAAATACACGCTGCTCGCGCCGCGGCTCAACGCTTCAATGCCAACGGCACCGCTGCCGGCAAACAGATCAAGCCAGATTGTGCCTTCAATATAGGGCGCAACCACATTGAAAAGCGTCTCACGCAGCCGGTCAGAGGTTGGACGCGTCTGCTGGCCCTGCGGCGCCACCATCTGTCTGCTCCGGTATTTTCCCGCAATCACGCGCATTCTGCCTGTAACCCCGTTCCCTGACATCTAATCTAACGTATAGAATCAGCTTAGGTCTTTTTAACCCCCTCAATGAGAAACTGGTCCATCTTCACCATCAAGTTCAACGGCGTAGAGATTCGCATCCACTTTACCTTTTTACTTCTGCTCGTTTTTGAACTGTGGACGGAAGTTGAGCATGGCGGCCTGAGCGTGGCCCCGCGCGTATTCATGCTGACAGGGCTGATTCTGCTTTCAGTTCTTTTGCACGAACTGGGACATGCATGGATGTCAGCCCGCAAAGGGCTTCCGATCAAGGGAATTCTGCTCTTCCCCATTGGCGGACTTGCCATCACCGATCCGGCGACCCAGGAAGGTGGCGGCCGCAATAATTTGAGCCGTGAAACCCAGATTGCACTTGCCGGCCCGCTGATGAATGGGTTATTAGCCGCCGGAACAGCAGCAGCCCTTCTAGGAAGCGGCTCGCACAATCTGCGGCTGCCACCACGCGTTACGATCGCAAATCTGGGCGTCAGCTTTTTCTGGATCAATGCTTGCCTTTGCGCGCTCAACCTGCTTCCGGCCTTGCCGCTCGATGGCGGTCGCATCCTTCGCGCATGGCTGGCCCGGCGCATGGACTTCCGCAAGGCTACGCGGCGCGCCGTAAGCCTTGGCCACATCTGGGCCGGGATTTTTATGCTGGCCGGCGCTGCCGTAAATATTCAGTGGCTCATGGTAATTGGCTTCTTCATTTTTATGGCGGCCCAGGTAGAAGAGCGCACCATGATGTTTCAGTCCGTGGTGGATGCCGTGCAGATGGAAGACATCATGCTGACGGAGTTTTCCATCCTCTCTCCGGCAGATACGCTTACTGACGCCTTGAATAAGGCAGTTCATTCCCTACAAGATGACTTTCCGGTGGTTCGCAGCGGAGATCTCGTGGGCGTGATCACCCGTCAGGCGATTGTGGAGCACCTTCGTGCTGAAGGAAATGGTTACGTTCAGGGTGCAATGAACAAAGCTTTTGAAATCTCCTCACGGACGGAGTCTCTTGGCTCCGCCTTCCGCAAGCTGACGTCACGCGGTTTGAGCATGGTTCCCGTGGTCGATGACGAACGCCTTGTAGGGATTGTTACACTTCAGCACCTGATGCACAGCATGGGATTGCTGGCTGAATCACGCAGAATACGCCGGCAGATGGAAGAGTAGTAGTGTTCTGGAATACCCGCCGCCCTTAGGCTAGTGATACACTTTTCCGTTTCACCCAACCTCCCTGGAGAGTGCCTGTGAAGAAGCTTTTTCTGTCTTTTTTTCTGGCGGCGTTTGTGTGCGCTGCCGCAGCTGGGCAAGAGCTTACCGTTGAATCCATCTATGGCTCCGCCGATCTCACCGGCCGCGCACCAGATACTGTAAAGTGGAGTCCTGATGGCAAGAAGGTTTCATACTTCCTACATCAGGAGCAGGGTGACAAGTCTGACCTCTATTACATTGACGTGACCTCAGGCAAGCCTGCAGTCATGGTGGCCTCAGAGAAAATTGCCGCGATGAAGCCTCCAGTCGCCGGCTCGAAAGATGACCGCGAAAAAGATAATCGCGCACGCTATGGGGTAGCGGGATATCACTGGGCACCCGACTCCGAACATATCCTCTTTGATTCCAACGGCCAGCTCTGGTATTTCACCCTGGCCTCGGGCAAGTATGTGGCACTCAGCAACCCCGGTGAATCGGCGGGCGATCCAAAGTTTTCCACCGATGGAAAAATGCTCTCCTACATTCGCAACCACAATCTGGTGGTCAAGAGCGTGAGTGGCGGCGCAGAGAGAGCACTCACCAGCAACGGCACTGACAACCTGCTGAATGCTGAAGTGGACTGGGTTTATGCGGAAGAGCTTGACGTGCGCAGCAACTATTTCTGGTCGCCGGACTCACGAAAGATCCTGATGATGCAGATGGATCAGACCAAGGTCCCAACCTATCCCATTACGGATTACATTCCCCAGCACCCAAGTGTTTACGAGGAGAAATATCCCAAAGTTGGCGACCACAATCCTGAAGTTCAACTTGGCGTGGTGAATGCCAGCGGAGGTGAAATGAAGTGGCTCCACCTGACCAATGAAAAAGATATGTACATCCCGCGCTTTGGCTGGGTGAAAGATGGGATTGCCTGGGCGACGGTGCTCAATCGGGCGCAAAATCAGATTGATCTCTATTTCATTGATGTCAACACCGACAAATCACGCATCGTCCTGACTGAAAAAAGCGATACATGGATTGAGACTGACAACAATCTGCAATTCCTGAAGTCCGGTGACAAATTCACCTGGCCCAGCTGGCGTGACGGGCACACGCATCTTTATCTTTACTCTTTTGACAAATCCAACCCAATGGGCGCAGATGCCAAGCTGGTGAACCAGATCACCAAAGGTGATTTTGAAGTTTTTGATATCGAAGGATCTGCCGACGCGAATAACACGCTGTTCGTTACCACAAACTCCGGTGACGCCCGCCAGCGCCATCTATGCAGCGTAAAGCTGGATGGCAGCAATTTCCAGTGCCTGACCAAAGACGGTACGCACACGGCCAGCGTCTCGCCAAACGGCCAATATTTTGTCGACCATTTTTCTGCGCTCATGACGCCGTCGCAGCTCTCTTTCTGCAAAGTTGGCGGGACATGTGATGTCTTCTGGAAATCGAAGAGTATTGATGCGTTCAAGTTAGTGCCTCCGCAGTTTGTCGATTTCAAGGCAGAAGACGGTACGGTGCTTCATGGCTTGCTCTTCCTGCCGCCGAATAGCGAGGGCAAGAAGATCCCTCTGCTTAACAATCCTTATGGCGGCCCGCATGGGCAGACTGTGCGCGATACCTGGGGCGGCGCCAGCATGCTCTTCAATGAAATCCTGATGAATGATGGCATCGCGGTACTTCAAGTCGATAACCGCGGCATGGGCGCCCGGGGAAAGAAATTTGCCGCTACGCTAATCCATAATTTTGGCGAAGTTGAGTTGAAAGACCAGCTTGCCTCTATTGATCAGGCGCTGCAGAAGTTCCCTCAATTGGACAGCTCGCGCATGGGCTGGTGGGGCTGGAGTTACGGCGGCTACATGACGCTTTTTGCCATGACCCACTCTGATCGCTTCAAAGCCGGAGTTGCCGTGGCGCCGGTGACTGACTGGCGCGATTATGACTCTATCTATACGGAGCGCTATGCCGGCCTGGTTCCGCAATACGATGAAGGCTATAAAAAAGGCTCGCCGATCACCTACGCAGCCGACCTGAAAGGCCATCTGTTGGAGGTCCATGGCACGAGCGATGACAACGTTCACATGCAAAACACTATGCAGATGATCAATGCCTTTATCGCTGCAAACAAGCAGTTTGACCTGCAGATTTATCCTCGCAAAACGCATAGCATTTCAGGGCCGGGGACGCGCGTGCATCTGTTCAATCGCATTCGTAACCATTTCCGCCATGAGCTTCTAGGCGTGGAGTAACCTGTTGTGAAGACTCAATCCATATTTCTGGGTGATTTTGAACTTACGGTAATTTCTGACGGTTATTATCATGCCGATGGAGGTGCTTTCTTCGGTGTGATTCCCAAGGTCATGTGGGAGCGCAAAGCGAAAGCGGATGAATCAAATCGGATTACCGTAAGCTGCAATTCAACGATTGTCAGAACCGGCAAGCAGACCATCCTGATCGAGACAGGGATCGGGAACAAGATTTCAGAGAAGACAAAGGGCTTTTATTCTCCTGAAGAGAAGCTATTGCAGAATCTTCACGCCGCCAAAATCGCTCCGGAAGAAATCGACATCGTCATCAACAGCCATCTACATTTTGATCATTGCGGCTGGAACACGATCTATAAAAACGGAGCTGCGGTAGCTACATTTCCTAATGCCAAATACTATGCGCCGAAAGGCGAGTGGGAACACGGCAAGCTCCAGACCGAACGCGACCGTGTGAGCTACATCAGTGACAATTACGATCCGTTGATTAATTCCGGTCAGATGCAGCTGATTGACGGCAATGCAGAGATCGCGCCGGGCATTTCCGTGGAAGTCTGGCCCGGCCACACGCGCAATATGTGGGGAGTCTTTATCCGTAGTGCCGGTAAGACGGCTTGCTACATCTCAGATCTGATTCCTACCTCATGGCACCTTGATGTCGCCTGGGCCATGGCTTATGACCTCTATCCCCTGGAGGTGCTGGACAATCGCAAGCGTTATTATGCCAAAGCCATTCCTGAGCAATGGCTCACCATCTTTACACATGATCCAGAAATCCCGTGGAGCTACCTGGAGCATTCGAATAAAAAAATCATATTGAAGTCTTAATAACTAATCTGTAATCATTACGGTGGCTTGCTACCCGCATTCTTCTCATGTAGCTTTTTGCTCGCCAATAGTTAATGGGTAGGTGGATATTATGATGCTTACTAAACGACTGGCTCATCTTGCTATTTTTTTCTCTTTAAGCATGTTTGGCTCTAGTAGTCATATGCATGGTGCAGTGTCTTCTTCTGCGCTTCTATCACTCATGATGATGCAAACTGGCGCTCCAATATTTAGCGCCAATCCCGCCTCCATTAATTTTGGACCGAGCGCAGTGGGTGTAACTACTCCAGTTTTTAATGCTCCGCCACCCTTTGCTCAGCCGCTGCAAATCAGCAACACCGGCAATGCCTCCATGACAGCCAACTTCAGCTTTAGTTCAACCGAATTTAGTTTTGATTCCGCAACCAATATTGTTAATCCGGTGACAATTTCAGCTGGATCCAGTGTGACAGGTGGGCTTGCTTTCAAACCATCTGCGGTAGGCGTACGAACCGGGCAATTCATCAGCACTGACAATGCTACCGGCAGTCCGCATGCCATCGCATTGACCGGAACCGGAATAACCATAGCTAGTAATGATTTTGGAGTGGTGCTGGACCCATCATTGCCTTCCACTGTCCCCCTCACTGCAGGGCAAACAACCACATTCAACATGTGGGTCCTGACTGGTCCGGGCTTAAACGCATCACCCAGCGTAGCTGGAGAGACCAGTTGCTCCGGAGGACCAACAGGTTCCACTTGCACCGTCGCTCCACAAGTTTTTCTTGGTGGGTTCAGTCAGACTAGTTCACGCAATATGATCACAGTCACTGTAAATGTTCCTGCCGGAACAGCCGCGGTTCGTCATGATCTGGAGCTTTTCTGGGGTTTGGGGATTTTGACCTTAGCCTGCCTTACCTTTCGCAGGCGCCGCGTTGTAACACGACTGGCTTTCTGCGGTGCGCTTTTACTGACAGTTCTCGTGCTTTCCTGCGGAGGCAGCAATGGAACAACTACTGGAAGTGCGTCCCCGCTTATGATCACTGTGGCTGCAGATGGCCTGGGTATCACTCACACCACAACTGTGCCGGTCAGTGTGCAATAAAGCAAGACCAACGCCGGCTCTTTCTTCCTAAATCCCCACCGTGGCCGTGTAAGATAGCTAACCATGCGTGGGGGTTCCCTTACTGCCATTTGCGGGTTGTTTCTGTGCGGAATTTGTCTGGCGCAGACAGTGAAGTTCACAGCTATGGAGAAACCGCTGGTCCTTGACAGGATGAAGAATGCGCCAGAGACGAATGCTGCTCGTGCTTCCAAGCTGAAGGAACTGTTTTCTGAGGCCGGGTGCAATGGAAGCTCGCTTTTTGAACAGAAAGTAGAGGGCGCAGAAGCCCCCAACGTGGTTTGCGTGCTTGGAACCGGTAAGGGAAATAGCGTGATCGTGGGCGCTCATTATGAACGGTCATCTTCCCCGCAAAAATCTCTGGACAACTGGAGCGGAGCCGCGCTTCTGCCGGCCCTCTATCAAAGCTTGCGAGAAGTCAAACGGGGCCACAGTTTCATCTTTGTCGCCTTTGCCGATGATGGCAAGGATCCCGTTGGAGCTGAATTTTTCGCCCGTCATCTGACCGAACCTGAACTCAATCATGCTGAAGCCATGGTGAATCTTGATACTCTTGGCTTATCTCCAACAAAAGTCTGGACTGCTCACTCCAACAAAGAGCTGGTCCATTCGTTGTTCATCATGGTTTATGCCCTGAAGATACCTGCCAGCCAGATTGATATTGCGGCTCTGGGCCATAAAGATTCAGACCCGTTTTCCGTGCTTCACATTCCGGAAATCACAATTCATTCCCTCACACAGCAGAGCGTGGCAACAGGTGTAGCCCCGTCATTCCGCCCCGGCAATTACTACGACACCTATCGCCTCCTCTGCGGGTATCTGGCTTATCTGGACCAAAGTCTGAAATCAAAGCCTCATTCCGACTAATCGCATTCCATCATTTATCTTTATCTTTATGTAAGCCTGTTGATTTGCGGAGCAAGAATGGATAGCAATGAGTTCATCGACCGAACCATCCAACTGGCGCTGGAAAACGTAAATAGCGGCCGCGGTGGACCGTTTGGAGCGTTGGTAGTAAAGGATGGAAAGATCATTGCCACCGGAACGAATCGGGTGACGGCGACGAATGATCCCACGGCGCATGCTGAAGTGGTGGCGATTCGCAATGCTTGCCAAGTGCTCGGAAATTTTGAGCTTACTGATTGCGAGATTTACTGCAGCTGTGAGCCATGCCCCATGTGCCTGGGCGCGATTTACTGGGCGCGGCCATTACGCGTCTTTTTTGCTGCAACAGCCCAGGCGGCCGCCGATGCGGGCTTTGACGACTCTTTCATCAAGACGCAGATTGCGCTGCCTTACGTTCAGCAGGAATTGCCTATCAAGCAGCTGGCGCACAATGAAGCGCTCTCACCATTCAACGCATGGAAAGCCAAGCCAGATAAAATTGCCTACTGACAACCACTCATGACTCCTGAAGCTCTGGCCCGCACGTTGCAAGAATTCCTTTCCACCGCACCCAGCGGCGTGGTGATTGAAGAGGGGCAAATCTTATTCGATCTGAGCGCGGCGCAATTCTCAATCTCCATCGATAAAGGCCGTTGTCTGCTGCATTTGTGGTCAGAAGAGCGGAACCTCGTCCGCAATGTAGTCGACGTTGAATCAAAGAAAGATGCTTTAGTCCTGAGCGTGCGGCGGTTTGCGCAGGCGCGTCCGCATAAACTGGAGATTTGCCGCGATCGTGACCGGCGTCCTGTTTCTGCACAAAAAGCCGCGCGCAATCTTTATGCGAGGACTCTTGAACGGGCGCTTCGCCGCAGCATGCCGGACTGGATCCTCAATAAGTCCCGGCTCTCCACCAGCATGAACCTGGAACAGAGTTTTTCTCCTGTCTATGCGCGCGGCTTGCTGCGCAAAGGGCGCAGCGCGTTCGCCGTGTTGGGGATAAGCCGCGAAGAGACGCAAGCAGCGATTGACGCCTCGCTCACGTTCGGTCTGCTCTGGCTGCAGGCATGCCGTGAACGCGAAGCAGGCAGCAGCGTGGTGGAAGGGTTGCAGTTATATGTTCCACCGGGGACTGCGCAGACCCTGAAAATTCGTTTAGCTCATCTTGACCACAATGCCGCCAAGCTTCAACTCTTTGAGTTTGACGAGCGCGATGATTCCTTGCATCAGGTGGATTTCGCAGATCACGGTAACGTTAATACACGTCTTGTGCGCTGCCCCGATCCTGCACAGGCCCGCTCGCGCTTCACGGCCATCGTCATCAAAGTCCTGGCGCTAGCGCCACAGGCTGAAATCGTGGTCCTTGCGCCTACCGAAATTTCTTTCCGTCTGCATGGTTTGGAATTTGCCCGCGCAAGCCTGACCAATGTTCCCGGCAACTTCAGCTTTGAAGAAGAAATTATTTTCGGGCCGCCAGGTTTTGAAACCCGGCTGAATGCGGAAACCGCAGCAGCATTTGAGCAATTTATTGCTACGGTTGTCGACGCGCGGCGCACGGAAGGCAACCGCAATGACCCACTATGGCGCATGTATCCGGAGCGTTGGCTGGAATCGCTGATTTTCAAAAATGTCGCGGCAGTAGATTCACAGCTCGATGCGGCGCATGTGTATTCGCAGGTACCGGCGTTTTCCGCCTCGGACCGAGCCATGATCGATGTGCTCACGTGCACTCGCAATGGCCGGATTGCCGTGCTGGAGTTGAAGGCCGATGAAGACATTCACCTGCCTCTCCAGGGACTGGATTATTGGGCGCGCGTGCAATGGCACCACAGCCGCGGCGAATTTCAGCAGTTCGGTTATTTTGCAGGAGCCCAGCTTTCTCCTCGATCTCCATTGCTCTATCTCGTCGCGCCGTCATTGCGCGTGCATCCGGCAACGGATACTGTGCTGCGTTATTTTTCTCCGGCAATTGAATGGACACTGGTTGGACTGGACGAGCGATGGCGCGAAGACGTACGCGTGGTGTACCGGAAACAATCTAAACCGCAGGCACTATGAAGGATTTTCTGCTGATTATTCTTCCTGCTTACTTGCTTGCTCTTTCACGATATTTTCTGCCTGCTCCTTCTCTCCACGATAGACTCTGCCTGCTCCGCGAACAATTCTGCGCATCGGCAACTCACCATCCTCATTGGCAAAAAACGCTTCTCCCACTTTGTGGCTGCGGTAATACCAGCGCTTGAGAATAGCCAGTTCTTCAATAAAAGCCTGCGCCGATGAACCGTTTGCAGGTTCCAACTGCTCTAGCGCGGCACGAATGCGACCTTCCATTGGCTGGGAATCTTCTTCCAACTCCATGAGAAAAGGCACCGGGCCGAGCAATGCACCTTTGTGATAGTGAAACAAGGCAATTGATTTTCCTTCAACGCACGGCTGCAGAACTACCGCTTCCATCCGGTCAAGCCGGCCGCAGATGTCATTACAGGCGGAGAGAATCGCTTTTATTTTGGTGACCTTGGCATGCTGGGCCGAGGCAGCCTCGAAATCAAGCGCTTCAGAAAGCCGCTCGCGCTCGACTTCCAGTTCGTGGAGCAGAGATTGGCCTCCAGAATCAAAATACTCTTGTACGCGCGCTACCTCCGCGGCGTAAGCCTCGTCCGTACAGCCTTTGAAGCAGGGCGCCAGGCACATCTTCATTTCGGAATAAACGCAGCCAGGAAACGCAGGGTCCGGGTTCAGGTTAAACGTGCAGCGCCGGATCTTAAACAGATCGAGTGAATCATTCAAAAACTTTTCTGCCACGGCACGAGAGCGAAAGGGACCGTAATAAAGCGACTTGCCTGTGAGCTTGCCGATTCGCGTGGTGACATAGGCGCGTGGATATTCATTTTCCAAGTTGAAGCGTATGACCGAAGCTGGATGCAATCGAAGGCGCTTCTGATAAGCTTGGGGAAATTCCTTGCGCAATACTCGATAGAGCAGCAGGATTGACTCAAAATCAGAGCCAGTCAGGGAATATTCGATCGTAGCCACGCGCTCGCGCAGGTTGAGCCGTTTAGATTGCGATTCTGGCGGTGAGAGCAGCCGCAACAATCGCCGGCGCAGGTTGGTAGTCTTGCTGACATAGGGTTCGGCTGACTGGTCCGCGCCACGCAAGGCAAAGACGGCCGGCGCCGCGGCAAATTGCGCAAAGAAATCCGGCGGATGGCATGGCGCGAAAGGAATGGAGTGAGTCAGCAATGTTAGACACCGTGAATCGCTTACTCATCAGTTTGTCACAGTGCCGGGTTTAACCGCAGTAACAAAGCATGTACTCACATCCAAGTTTTCCTAAGAGCTTCTGCAGGACTGAGGAAAATCTGCTCTTCAAACAGGCCCATTTCTATTGCGTTTTCGACGCGAGCGGCCAAGATTTCCACGAGTTCCTAAAGGCCCGCTACCTTTGAGTGTGGATACCGTTAGAAAGTGCGGATTGAGGTAAACACCCTGCCTTTTTTCTCACTCACTCAACAAATCCACAGCCACCTTCCTCACAGCATGTGGAGCGCCTTAAGCCTCTGTTCATCGTATTTGGCTGCAAATATCCGCAACGTCCACAGGAAACGGTTACTACTACTGTATTTATATAGATATATGTCCTTAGTATTTAGTAACAGTAATGCTTTGAAGATCTCAACCAACACAGCACATCAGCAGATCTAATTTTGGAGGATAAAGATTAATTCTTCTGAAGCAAGCGGAAGTCAGAACCTTTGAGGGTACGCACACGGCACATATCATGAAGTCGCGAGCGCATACGGTCCGTGATGCGGTCGCCTAGCGTCTCCCCGCGATTCGCATTGCGCGCCTGTTCTTCGTTGCGGGATTTGCGCTCTACCAGTTCCTGAGCTCCTGCAGAAGGAGCATCAGGAAAGTTGGTTGTGATGATGGTCGTCTTCTGCTCGTTGTAGCGGCTGTTCAGGATGTAGCTGACGGTGTCCCAGACCCATTCAGAAGATTTCACGGCGCCAAGCTCATCCAACACCAGCACTTCAGTCTCTAACACCGGACGCAGAATCTCCAGCTCTGTAGCCTGCACTGCGGGATTGTATGAGTTCTGAATTTCCTTGAGCAGTTCACGATAATCACAAAAGAGGCACGGTACGCCCTTGTTCAGGACCAGAGCCTGGATGATCCCAACCGCCAGGTGCGTCTTACCTGTGCCCACAGGGCCTATCAGGAGCAGTCCCTGCTTTTCCAACGGATACTCCTGCACAAACCGCTGCGCATCGCGGTGAGCGTTTTTGATGGAGATGGAAATTTCATGTATCTCAAGGTTGAAATTCTCAAGCGTGCATTTTTTATAGCGGTTGGGGACGGCCGCCTTTTCCATCAGCAAATCATTCCGCGCAGAGACGCGACAATCGCACCGCGTTACGCGGTTCGCTTTGCCCGGAATTGCGACCTGCTTCCATCCGGTTCCGTCACAAACAGGACAGATGGATGGCTGAGATTGATGTGAAACGGCCATGGTTCTCTTATGAAAATACACTATCCGCAGTATTGGGTGGCAGCTTTGATCGATGCCGAGGCCCACTTATGCACAGGATTTTCACAGCTAATGGTAAACGCGGCTTCTGAGCACAAACAAAATTGGCGTGGTCTGCTATTGAGGCATTCCACGCCAAAGGTGATTCGGTCGAAGATTTGCCTAATCCGCGGCTGTTCCCTGCGGAGCGTTCTTTTTAAGTTCGGCCTCAGAGAAGATATCGAACACATAGTCGTGCGCTGTGAGAGCAGACTGGCTCAAGGTGCCTGCCTGGACGCGTTTAACTGCCTCTTCACGTGTGAGATCAAAGATCGCCTCAAGCAGCTGGGCGCGCTCCTGTTTGTTGGCCTGCCCCATCACAAAGAGCACGCGCGCGCTGTGCTGGATGTAGCGTGGCGATGGCAGCTGCTTCTTCAAGAGCTCCATGATTACGTTGGCCTTGTCGCGATCAAAACGTCCGGCGCTGCCGCTCTTGTCCTGCTCGGCAAAGAATGAGGCGGTCCATTCATTGTGGTAGTTCCACAACTTATCATAGAGATCTATGGTGAACGGCGTACCGGCTTTCACGGCATCGGCATTCTCTGCCGGCTCAACGCCATCTTCCGTGAGCTTTGGACGCTTCAGGAAGCCATCTTTGGTGATCTTGGCCTTGTGCTGCAGCAGAGTCCACAACCAAGTCACGTCAATGCGATAGGTGGCCAGATCATTCATGAAGCGGAGCTTCAGCTCGTAATCGTCAATGGCTGCGGCAAAGTTGCCGTTCAGAATCTGGAAGCCGTAATTCGCCGCCATGTAAAACGCATGCTGAACGCGCTCAATGGTGATCTCGCCTTTGGGAACGCCGTTGATAGCATCCCAGCGCTCCTGTGATAGCAGCTTTTCCGGCGTGTCGATGGATTCTTTCGCGATAACCTGCGGCGTAATCTTGCCTTCGGCGTTCACCAGTCCGCGCGATTCAAACACGCTCTTCTCGGCATCGCTCAGGCCGCTGTTCGGCGTGGGTACATCCTGCTCTTTTACCTTTACCGTGCTCTTGGCCGCGCTAAGAAGGCTTTGCAGCTGCTCCACTGAAACCTGCAGTGGCAAATTGCCGGAAGCAACATAATCAGGTTCGGGGCTGGCCACCCAGCTCTGGCGATAGCAATCGTAGAGATTGCCCTTCACTTTTTTGCTGAGAATATCTTCGAGCGTCGGCTGGCCGGTAACAGGACCTTCGGGAACAAAGACCAGGCCGAGAACTCGCTCACGCAGCTTGTCGATCACCATGGCGCGCAACGCCAGAGGATTGTAGCGGGAGCGTCCGTAAGGATCTGAGTTCTGGTAAATCATGACGGCAGCCATGCCGCCGATAGGGCCGGCATTTTCAAGCTCGCCGTTCTTCATGCCGCCCATCAGCATGTTGAGCGCGTTCCAGCGCTGGTAGGCGATCATGTTGGGCGACGCCATTCCAATCGATTGCGGATCAGGATAGACACCCTGCGGATCGTCCTTCCACATTTCCATCAGGCTGCCCAGATAATCCCAGCGGCCAACGTTGGTGCCCAGCAGACGGCGGCGCAGCGTCCAGGTAATGGCTGGCAGTTGGCGGCCTGCGTTGCCTTCTTCATACAGCATCTTGATCTTGATGGTTCCGGCAGGAACTCCGATCATGCCCTCAAGACGCGAGATAATCTTCTCAACAATCAGCGCTTCTTTTGGCGTTTGCAGCTTGGGGATATAGAAATACACGCCACTGCCGGCGCTCTTGAGCGAATCGTAATTGTTGAACGCCCAGAGCGTAGTTACAACGATCATGCCTGGCGCGGGACGGCCATCAACAATCATGTGGTCATAGCTGATATGCAGCCCTGGCGGACGGCCAAAGCGTGTGGGCCACTTGGCAGGCGGCTTGCTGATGTTGTAGGCGCGCGTCTTACCTTTTTTCACCACCTCATAGGGTTTGCCGGTCCAGTTGCCGGCAAAAATATCTTTGGCATTCTGCAGAGCGGCAAATACGCCGATCGGTTCGTTGCTGGGCGTGCCATCGGGCAGAAAGTGCGTGGGAGAAGCATCTTCAAAATCCGGCATGTTCATGGGCGCCGGGCTGTTGAGGGCGTTGAAGGCCATATCCAGCGGATGCCATGGGCCAGTCAGCTCCAAGCCAGGATTCTTGAGCGGATGTGCATCTTTCGGTATTGGAACTTCATCATTCAAGCGCCAGCGGACATCGCTCTCTTTGCCGAGAAAGTTATCAATCAATCCCTGGATGATCTGGCGGAATGTCCATGGCTTGCCGCTGATGGGATCGTCATACTTCTCTTCCCACCGGGGCCATGAGTATTTCTGGCGGACGGGTGCCGGCGAGGCCAGGATTTCACGGCGAGCGCTTAATGCCGCAGCAATCTCAGGCCGCAACTCTCGCGTGATGGTGGTAATGGCTTCTTGCACGTTAACATCGTGGCCATTGACTTTCTTGGCCCCAAAGAGGTCAGGAAACTTCTGCAGGATATCGTTGCGAACCATGGCGAGGCTCCTAGGCTGGCTGAAGTGACTAGATTAAATAAACAATTTTACGCCACCCGCAGAAAAGCTGGTGTTAACAAATGTTTGCCGGAGACCAAACATGCGATTGGCTGGAATGCGGGAATTTTTGGTGGTGGGTGAGGGTGCTGCCCCCTCCCGGCACGCTAATCTGGCGTTTACCGGGGTTTATTAAGACCCCGCTGCACGGCTGGTGCTACCCACCATGTGGCAGAGTCGTATTATGGGACCAGAGCTCATCACAGAGCTGTTTGTAACAAGGACATGGCTCGTCCTGAATCTTTTTGGGTTGTGGAGTCATCAAAAGTCGCGGTCATAAACTAGCCAAAACCAGCTAATTTGAGCTAAAATAAGGCTTTACCGCGAAAGGTTCAGAGGCAAATGAAGGCAGCAATCCATCCCAAATATGAAGAAGTAAAAGTGCACTGCGCATGCGGCAATGCATTTACAACCCGGTCGACCCACAAGGGCGCCATCAACCTGGAAATCTGCTCCAACTGCCATCCGTTTTTTACGGGCAAACAGAAGCTGGTAGATACCGCCGGACGCGTTGAGCGCTTCCGCCGTAAATACGCCCAGGCTGACGCAGCAAAGAACGCAGCAGCCGCAAAGAAGTAAGGCTGCTCATCACGATTTTGAGAGCCTCCGCCGCGGCGGAGGCTTTTTGTTGAAAGCAATTCCACCGCGGAGACACAGAGAAAGACTAAAGATTCTGATCTTGCTCTCCGTACCTCAGTTTTTCAGTGGTGGATTTTATGTTGTTCTTACAGTGAAAAAGTTCTGGGAAAATCCGGCTAATGTCACCGTCGCACCGGAAGGGGCGAGCGTGCCGGAGCTTCTCAACATCGGCGGCGTGCGTATCATGCCTAGCACCGTGCTGGCGCCCATGGCGGGCGTGACAGATACGGTGTTTCGTCGCTTTATTCGTAATGCCAGCTTTGTACGCAGCGCTGGTGAAGTGATGGCAGCGCCAGAACAGTTGGAAAGCGAAGCTTCAAACGAAATTTCCGGCTGCGGTCTGCTCATGACCGAGTTCACATCGGCCGATGGTCTTTTCCGCACGCGTGAATCCAAGCGCAAACGCTATCTGACTTTTTACGAAGATGAACACCCCATCTCTGCGCAGCTTTTTGGCAGCGATCCTTACACGCTGGCCGAATCAGCCAAGATCGTGGAAGATGCGGGCTTCGACCTGGTCGACCTGAATCTGGGCTGCCCAGCCAAGCGCGTGGTCAAGTGCAATGGCGGATCAGGATTGCTGAAAGACCTGCCAGTTATCAAAACCATTTTTGAAACCGTGCGCGCCGCGGTGAAGATTCCTTTCACCGTGAAGTTCCGCATGGGCTGGGATGATGACAACATCGTCTGCGTTCCGCTGGCCCGGATGGCGGAAGACTGTGGCCTGAACGCCGTGGCTCTGCATGCGCGCACGCGTGAGCAGGGCTACAGCGGCAATGCCCGCTGGGAGTGGATTGCCGCGGTAAAAGATGCGGTGAAGATTCCCGTGATCGGCAACGGTGATATTCGCACGCCGGAGGATGCCATTGCCATGGTGGCGCAGACAAAGTGTGATGGCGTGATGATCGGTCGCACTGCGGCTTCAAATCCATGGATTTTCCGCCAGATTCGCCAGCATGCTGAGACTGGACGCTACGATCAGCCAACCGATGCGGACCGCTACCAGATGATCCGCACCTATTTCAAAATGCTGGTGGATGAAACCATGCACGGCTCGCCGGGCAAGATGAAGCAGTTTGTCGCCTGGTTCACGCATGGCGTACCCAACGGAAGTGCATTGCGCCGAGCCTGCTATGACGCGCATACCGGGCCAGCCATTCTTGCCAGTGTTGAAGGATTCTTTGAAGAGTTATTGAGTGGCAGCGCGCAGACTGCTTTGCCAGTTCAACCTGTGGCTGAGTCCCAACCTCAGTTCGATCTTCTGGCTGCCTGCGATTGATTCTTTCCACCGCTGTCGGCAATAAGTTACCTAAGTATCAGCAGTATCAACCGCTTCCGGGTTAAAGGTTATTGAGGATTTGTTTCCATATTTCACCCTAGTTCGGAGTTTTCATTTCTACGCGGCGAGAAAAATGGGACAATAGGCTGATGTGGAATTGCGCCTTTTCAAGTCATTCGGGCATCCAATAGAGAGCAGATGACACAAAATCAGAGTCTTTTCTTTCAGAAGTTTGGCATTACTCCAAATGATCTTCAACGCTACCTAGGCGAAGCACTCTCCGCCGGTGGCGATTATGCCGATCTATATTTCGAATACCTGACGTCGACCTCCATCAGCGTAGATGAATCGATCGTGAAATCAGCTTCGCAGGGAATTTCCGCCGGATGCGGCGTGCGAGTGCTTTCCGGCGATCGCACGGGTTACGCTTACACCGATGATCTTGCTCCTGAGAAAATCATGCGCGCGGCGCGCACGGCTGCCCTGATTGCGCGCGGCCCGGCCAAGAGCCCGATTGAAGGATTCAAGGAAAACCTGAACCACCAGTTGTATCCGGTCGCTTCACCTTCGGCGGATGCTGATATCGCGGCCAAGCTTGAGTTGGTGATGCGTGCTGATCGTGCGGCGCGCGCTTATGATCCGCGAATCGTGCAGGTGCGCAGCGGTTACTTTGATGAGCTGCGGCAGATTTTAATCGTTGGATCAGATGGCACCTTTGCTTCTGACGTCCAGCCGATGGCGCGCTTCAGCGTGAGCTGCATTGCCAAATCAATTGAAAGCTCTTCAAAGGGCAATGCAGGTGGTGGCGGCCGCGTCGGCATCGACTATTTTCTTACAGAAAAAACTCCTGAACACTTTGCTCATGATGCAGCACGGCAAGCCATTATCCAGCTGGATGCGCGTGAAGCTCCGGCGGGCGAGATGGAAGTTGTGCTTGGTCCAGGATGGCCTGGCATTCTGCTGCATGAAGCCATTGGCCACGGCCTGGAAGCTGATTTCAATCGCAAGGGCACCTCAGCTTTCAGCGGAATGATTGGCCGCCGCGTTGCCTCTGACAAATGCACGGTTGTCGATAATGGAACACTGCCTTCGCGTAGAGGTTCCATCAATGTGGATGATGAAGGTTCTCCAACAAAAAATACCGTCCTCATTGAAAACGGAATTCTTAAAGGTTATTTAAGTGACAAGCTCTCAGCCAAGCTGATGGGCATGCCTGATACCGGCAACGGCCGCCGTGAGAGTTATGAGCATATTCCAATGCCACGCATGACTAACACTTACATGCTGGCAGGAGATGACTCACCGGAAGATATTATCCGCTCAGTGAAGCGCGGCGTATATGCTGTGAACTTTGGCGGCGGACAGGTGGACATCACCAATGGCAAATTTGTCTTCTCTGCCTCTGAGGCCTACATGATTGAAGACGGTCATGTGACGGCTCCGCTCAAGAATTGCACTCTGATTGGCAACGGTCCCGACGCGCTGACGAAAGTCAGCATGGTGGGGAATGATCTGCAATTGGATGAGGGCGTGGGCACCTGTGGAAAAGATGGGCAATCCGTGCCGGTAGGAGTTGGCATCCCAACACTGAAGCTGGATACCATGACTGTGGGCGGCACAGCTCGTTAAACGGAATTTCTGATGGCTACTCATGTGCAAACTGTAAGCGGTGTTGATTCTGATCTGCGTGAGCTGGCGACAACCGTGGTCTCACGCGCAATGAAAGCCGGAGCCACCGCTGCTGAGAGCGTGGTGCGCGAAGGATCAGAGTTTTCTACCGTGGTGCGCATGGGCGAGGTAGAAACGCTGAAAGAATCCGGTTCGCGCGCCATCGGTCTGCGCGTTTTTCTTGGCCAATCCGCGGCCAGCACTTACTCCAGCGACTTTACTGAAGATGGAATCCGCCGGCTTGTGAGCGGCGCAATGGACCTGGCAAAAGTAACTTCAGCCGATGCTTACTCGGGGATCCCAGAAGCAGACCAGCTAGGTTCGCTCGGCGATCTCCAGCTCTACTACGACGATGTTTACTCACTTCCGCCGGAAGAGCGCATTGATTATGCGCGCCGCGCGGAAAAAGCCGCGCTGGAAACAGATGCGCGCCTGAAAAATTCTGATGGCGGCTCATTCGACGCTGCTACCGGCCACAAAGTGCTGGCCAACTCACATGGCTTTGTTGGCGAGTATCGCCGTTCTTACTGCTCGGTCTCTGTGGCTCCGATTGCTCAGGATGACAACGGCAACATGCAGCGTGATTACTGGTTCTCGCTGGCACGCACTCTGTCAAAACTGGAATCGGCTGAGTCAGTAGGACGCGAAGCAGCACGCCGCACTCTTCGCCGCCTGGGCTCGCGCAAGATTGCATCCACGCAAGTTCCAATCGTTTTGGATCCCATGGTTGCCGGCTCAATTCTGGATAACGTTTTTGACGCCGTAAACGGCGATGCTGTCTATCGCCAGTCTTCATTCCTGGCCAACATGCTCGGAGAAAAAGTTGCCGCTGACAATATCACGGTCGTCGATGACGGAACCATTCCTGGCGGCTTCGGCACCGAACCTTTTGACGGAGAAGGCATTCCCACACGGCGCACTGTGGTGATTGAGAACGGCATTCTGAAATCGTATCTGCTCAATACATACACGGCGAAAAAACTGGGACTCAAGACCACGGGCAACGCATCACGCGGATTGGCCGGAACACCTGGTATTGGCGCAGGCAATTTCTTTCTGCAAAAAGGCGATAAGACGCCGCAGCAGATTATTGCCGGAATCAAGCAGGGACTTTATGTGTTTCAGTTCCTGGGCTTCGGCGTAAATCTTGTGACTGGTGACTTCTCCCGCGGCGCCAGCGGCGTATGGATCGAAAACGGTGAGCTAACTTATCCCGTGGAAGAGATCACTGTGGCCGGAAACCTCAAAGACATGCTCTACAACATCTCTGAGATTGGCAACGACCTGCAATTTCGCGGCTCGCTGGCCTCGCCCACTCTGCGCATAGACGGCATGATGATCGCCGGCGAATAGCCTGCACTTTTCGCTTCGCACAATTTCTTTCAGCGGTTTGGAGCGCAGCGACATAAACGTTAAAATCATCCTGCATGGACGATTCTGAAAACCCGCCGGTATTTTCTCCTGTCACCAACCAATCTGAGAGCCGCAACTGGCTCCCTATGGCTGCAGGCGTCGCGTTGATCGTTGCCATTCTTGCCGGCATTGTTCTCATCGGACGAAGCCACAAGCCCAGCGGCAACCCGAATGATCCGAATCTTGCGAAGCTCCAGATTTCTGACCTGCACATGGCCACGGCTGAAAACTTTGCCGGCGGATCGGTAACTTATATCGAAGGAAAAATCACCAACACCACTGACCGCAAAGTGACTGACGCGCGCGTGGAAGTGCTCTTCAAAAACTCTCTGGGCCAGGCCGCACAGAAAGATACTCTGCCTGTAACCGTTCTCATCACCAAAGTGCCGTATGTCGATTACGGCGGCATTGATCGTGCTCCGCTCGCTGCAGGCCAGGCAAAAGAGTTTCGCCTGACGCTGGAACACATCTCCACTGACTGGGATGGACAGCTGCCGCAAGTCCGTGTTGTCTCGCTGGCGTACTGATCTCACCGCGTATTCCTGTCTCAAGCTGACTGGCAATGGCTGATTGGCCATCACTCCTTTAAAATGCTTGCATGGCTGAAGTAAAAACCACGGTCCGGCTAACGGAGCAGGTAAAAGCTGCGGGTTGAGCAAGCAAGCTGAGTCCGGCGGCGCTGGACGCGGTGCTTGGGAAATTAGCCCGGCAACATGACCCAAACGTGCTGGTTGGCTTTGATAAAGCCGACGACGCCGGCGTGTACAAAATTTCCGCCACGCAGGCGCTGGTGCAGACCGTTGATTTCTTCACGCCCATCGTGGACGATCCTTACACCTTCGGCCAGATCGCAGCCACCAACTCCCTGAGTGACGTTTACGCCATGGGCGGTCGTCCGCTCAGCGCGCTCGGCATCGTCTGCTTCCCCGATAAAGGCGACCTGGAAGTGCTGGAGCAGATTCTTGCCGGCGGCCTTTCCAAGATGATGGAAGTCGGCTGCGTCGTCATCGGCGGCCACAGCGTGCGCGATCCTGAGATCAAATTCGGTTACGCCGTTACCGGCATGATCCATCCGGAACGCGTCTGGACCAATTCCGGCGCGCAAATTCTGGATTCGCTGATCTTCACCAAGCCAATCGGCACCGGCGTGATCTCCACGGCCATCAAGCAGGGCAAGGCCCAGCAGTCATGGATCGATGCAGCCATCCAGTCCATGACCACGCTTAACGCCCGCGCCGCGGAGATTGCGTCTTCCGGCAACTTCGCCATCCATGCAGCCACAGACGTGACCGGCTTTGGCCTCATCGGACACGCGCGAGAAATGGCCGTCGGCAGCGGCGTTTCCCTGCGCATTGACTCCAGCAAAATTCAACTGCTGGAAGGCGCCATGGATTGCGTCCGCGCCGGCCTGGTCCCCGGCGGACTCAAGAACAACCGCGACTTCGCCGAATGCCTGGTCAACTACGATCCCAATATTCCGGAAGAAATCCGGACCATCCTCTTCGATCCCCAGACCGCCGGAGGCTTGCTGCTCTCCGTGGCCCGCGCCGACACCAAAACGCTGCTCACAGCGCTGACCGATGCTGGAGTTCCAGCGGTGGAGATTGGTGAAGTGCTGGCACCGGGGAAACCGGTGATAAGGGTTAGTTAGAAGCTTTGTTTTGCCTTTCATTTCGGCGACTACCAATTTTGCCAGTATTGGCAATTTGTCCCCCTCTCCCTCCCCCTCATCCCAATTTGGCGTGGGTTTCAGCGACCCCATCCCAATTCATCCCAGATTGGCGTAGACTTCAGCGAGCAGCCCTTATTTGGCGTAGGGTTCAGATTGGTTTTGACTGCTGAGCGCCAACTGCTATCTTCTGATTTTCAAAGATCTTTTCCCGATCGCACCCTGAGGCGCTGCCAGACTATAGTTACTTTCAAATGGCGAATCAATTACGAATAAGGACAATGGCCCAACCTGCCATTGCAAAAAGGAATCAGATTACAAGTCTGAATCATCGGAGGAAAAATGACCGCGGAAACCAAATGTGCTCATCAGCCTTGCGTTTGCGTACCACCAAAAGGCGAGAAATATTGCAGCCAACTCTGTAAGGAAGCCGGCTCAAAGGAAATAGAGATTGCTTGCGATTGTGGTCATCCTGCATGTAGCAAATGAGTGATGTTATCGTGCAGCCCGCCCCATGACCTTTTACCCCGCCCTCCGTCTTACCAGATAGCTCTTCCAGCTCAGGATCATGGCAAACGGACTTCAGGGAATTGGACTTCAAGGCATCGGCGGGCAACGTATCAAAGCCTGGCGCACGCCAGGCTTCGACGGCCTACTGTTCTACCAGGGCGTCCGCGTGGTGCATGCGTATCCGCGACATTGGCATGAGGAGTTGCACATTTGTTCCTATGGCCCAAGTGCCGGAAGGCTGGGCATTCTGGGCAGCTCACATCGCATCGTAGAAAATGATTTTGTAATCACGCCGGCTGGCACGGTCCATGAAAACTCGGTTGAATCCGAACTGGGCTGCACCTTTCGCAGCCTGTACATTGACGTAAAATTTCTCCAGCGCCTCACGCACCAGATCATCGGACGATCTGTTGCCGCCCAGGATTTTAAAGACGTATTAGTCGATGACGCGTTGACCCAGCAGCGTTTTCTCGAAATGCATCATGCCATGCAGCAACCCGCTTCACAGCTGGAGCGTGAAGAGCTTTTACTGGAGTTTGTCCGCTGCCTGGTAACGCGCTGCTCCAGCCAGCGACCGGTAGAGCTTGGCGCGGGGGATGAGCGGCTGGCGGTGCGGCGTATCCGCCATTTTATTGACGAGCATTTTGCCGCCTCCATCACGCTCAGTGATCTTGCCGGCGTGGCGAACCTCAGCCCATTTCATCTGCATCATGTCTTCCGCAAGCAGACAGGTATAGCGCCGCATGCTTACCAGACCCAGGTCAGAATCAATCAGGCCAAGCAGCTTATGCTCAAACGCCTGCCTCTTTCGCACGTCGCCGCCGTCGTAGGCTTTGCCGACCAGAGCCACTTCACCCGACATTTCCGCCGTCTGGTTGGGCTCACGCCTGGACAGTTCGCCTGCTAACAGCAAGAACGTTCAAGACGCGCCCACGCTTCCATCCGTAACATTGGCTCCTGAAGCTCAATTTTTTCGCGCATAGAAACTTTTATTCCTCTGGGAGCAACAGGTGATGGCACTCATGATGTGTAGGCTGTTTCGCAAAAATATTCTTATGGCTGGATTGCTGATGCTGGGCCAGCTTCTTCTATTTGCAGACTCCACCAACACAAAAGAGCGCAGCGTCACCAAGCTTGGCGATGGCATTTATGAAATCCGCCATCCTGAAGCGCCAGACGGCTTTCCGCAGGGCAATACTTTGGTAGTCATCGGCGAGAAAAGTGTGCTCGTGGTTGATTCCTGCCTCCTGCCTTCTTCCACCCGGCAGGATATTGAGCAGATCCGCAAATGGACTGACAAGCCCGTTGCGTATCTGGTGAATACGCACTGGCATTTTGATCACACGCTGGGCAACGCGACTTATGCCGCGGCATTTCCGGGGCTGCAAATCATCGCGCACAAACATACCGCCAAGATGCTGGCGGAATGGAATCCCGGCGCTATTGCGCGTTATCCCGGCCGCGTAGATCGGCTCAGAAAATCTCTGGAATCCGGCCAGAAACCAGATGGAAGCCCCATGACGGAGGCTGACAGGCGCGATTTTCAGCACGCAATCGATGGGAACAGCGCGGTTGTGACTGAGATGAAGAACGCCGTACAGGCAACGGCAACTATTGCGTTCGATCATGAGTTGGTTCTTGATCTCGGCAATCGCATCGCGGAGGTTCGTTTTCTGGGCCGCGCCAATACCGCGGGTGACACCGTCATTTATCTTCCCAAGGAGAAGATCATCGCCGTTGGTGACATGCTGGACCACCCGGTACCCTATCTCTTTGGCGGATTTCCTGTCGATCTGATCAATACACTGAAGACCCTTTCTGAAATTGACGCGCAAACCATCATTCCGGGCCACGGCGACGTTCTGCATGACAAAACTTACATCGCCCAGGTCATTGAGTTTGTTCAAACCGTAAACCAGGAAGCGGAGAAAGAGTTGGATCAGGGGAAACAGCAGGACGAGGTAATTGCCAACATGCTCAAATCGTTTGATGTGCAGAGCTGGCGAGACAAGTTTGCCGGGTCCAACCAGGAAGATATTGATTTCTTTAATAGCTCATACGAGGGACTGGTGAAAGCCTCGGTGTATCAGGTCAAAATGCGTTAGCGCAGAGAAAGCAGTGAAGTTTTATCGCAATCCATCATTTTCGGAGCCAATCATGCCAAAGACATTTCTTCCTCTTGTTGTCATACTCGCGCTTGCAGGTTCAGTTCTTACAGGGCAAGCCGCCAAAACCAATCCGCGTGCGCTCAAGCTCGCATTGGACTCAACCTCAGGCATTGAGGCGGCCAATGGCGAATTGAAGGTCGTGAATTATCGCGGCAGGCGTGCTCTGCAACTTGTTCCTCTAGCCGGGCATGAAGCCGCGGACGATTCCATGCTGGCCATATTGACCAACAGCGATTTTAAAAATGGCGTGATCGAACTTGATGTTTCCGGTGCGCCACGAAAAGGCGCTGCGCCCAACATGAAAGGCTTTATCGGTGTGGCCTTCCGGCTGCAAGGGCAGGCAGAAAAGTTTGAGATGTTTTATATCCGTCCCAGCAATGCCCGCGTGGATGACCAGTTGCAGCGCAATCACTCTGTGCAATATGTCTCGGATCCAGACTATGGCTGGCAGAAGTTGCGCGCAGAAAATCCCGGCGTCTATGAGTCTTATGCTGACCTGGAACCAGGCGCGTGGACAAAAATAAAAATCGTGGTTTCAGGCACGAAAGCACAGCTCTATGTAAACGGTGCAACCCAGCCTTGCCTGGTGGTGAATGATCTCAAACAGGGCGAAAGCCGGGGCAAAATTGCTCTCTGGGCGCACTCCACCACGGAAGCATACTTTTCCCGGATCAGCATTCAGCCGCAACCATAGCAAGCCAATACCCGATTGGCTCGCACTCTCGACACAGACCTATTGTCTATTAGCGGCAGTGGCCCTCGGTAATGCGTGGCTTCCAGCAAAGTGAGGCTATCCTTAGTCTTACCTGCTGAGGAGTGTTTTTCATGAAGAACCGCCTGGCCGCCAAAGTCCTGCTGTCTACCGCAGCCGTTTTTGTCATGGTATTTTTCCTTGGTTATGCCGCTGGTGCGCAATCGCACAGCGCGCGTCGCCGTCAGGTTGCCATGGCTGGCACTGGACACACCGATCTGAACACCACGCTGGTGGATCTGGATCGCGTTTCCCAGGCTACACAGGACGACATTGAAGACCTGCACGTCGAAAAATGGAAGGCCGGCTGGAAGAGCGGCTTTCTTAAAGACGGCGCGCACAAAGACCAGGCCCAGCAAGCCGCAGGGTCATTGCAACGTAACCTGGCCAATGCCCTTCCCGGCCTGATCCAGAATGTGCAGAATTCTCATGGAAGTATCTCCACCACCTTCAAACTTTATGACGATGTCAGCCTGGTGTGTGAAGCTGTAGACTCGCTGATCTCTTCTGCCGAAGCCGAAGGCAAGAAGAATGAAGCCTCGACGTTGAACGACGATTACTCCGCGATGGTCCGCATCCGCCGCTCGCTCTCCAATTACATTCAGCAGACTTCTGCTGGAATCGAGTCAAGAAGAACTTCTTACGCTGCGGTCTCGACTCCGGCTGCGCAGCCTGCAACGCATCACGTGGCTGCACCAGCTTCCTCAGGCCCGCAAGTTGTGATGGACCAGGGCGTAAAGAAGATCATTGTGGATGACACCGTTCCAGAGAAGAAATCAGATGCGTCCGCAACCAAGAAAAAGCCTGCAACAACGCTGTCGAACCTGGAATAAAATTTTCTTCGGATCCGGCAGCTTCAAGATTGAAGCTGCCATATACCTCCCTGCTGAAGAATCCCGTCTTGCTCTAACGCAGACTAGTGCTATAACCATCCTCAAGTGAAATCCTCTGCCCCATCTTCCGTCCGTGAGCCCGGGCTAGACACGCTGCGGGCTATCGCCATCCTGTGGGTCATGTTGTTTCATATGCATTGGCTGCTTCATCCCGGCATGTTAACTGGCCTTGGCCGCTATGGATGGATGGGTGTAGACATTTTTTTTGTCCTCAGCGGATATCTGATTGGCTCACAGCTTTTGCGGCCATATACACGCGGCAGCCAGCCTTCCATCGGCGGATTTTATCTGCGGCGTGCTTTCCGTGTTTTACCTGCTTATCTCACAGTGCTGCTTCTGTACTTCACTGTGCCGGGCTTCCGCGAAGCGCCTGGCCTTTCACCAGCCTGGCAATTTCTTACCTTCACAGAGAACTTCCGCATCAACTACGCCACTGATCAGGCCTTTTCTCACGTTTGGTCGCTGTGCGTGGAAGAGCATTTTTATCTCATTCTGCCGCTGTTGGTCCTGGCCCTCATGTGGAAGCCGCGTTTCGGCAAGGCCCTGGGCGTAATTCTGGCTGTGCTCTGTTTCGGGATCGCCATACGCGCTTACATCTATATCCATCGGCTCAACCCACTAATAAATACTGATCCCGATTCTTTTGTGTTGTTTTACATCGAGAAAATTTACTATCCCACCTACACACGTCTGGATGGCCTGCTTGTTGGTGTAGCACTGGCGACGATCAAAACATTTCGTCCTGTGTGGTGGCAGCGCGCGTTAGCTCATGGACACGCTATTACTCTGGCAGGCCTGGGAATTTCTGCCTTTGCGATATGGCTCTTTCATGACAGGTTTGGCTTTACAGCGAGCATCCTTGGCTTTCCGCTGCTTGCGCTCGGATTTGGACTGCTGCTGGTCGCCAGCGTAAGCCCTGTAAGCCTGCTCTCAAAAGCGCGTGGATTCGGCTTCATCGCCACACTGGCTTACAGCATGTACCTAACTCATAAAGAAATTATCAATCTGGACCACAAATATCTTCTGCGCTATATGGGACCGAGTGACTGGATGGTCCTGCTGGTCTACTTTGCCACCAGCTTTTTGGCTGCAACCGTGCTTTATTTCGCTGTTGAACGCCCATTTTTGCGGCTACGAGAGAAAATTTCAGCCCGATCCGCCTATCGGACCTTACCGGCTGTTGCGGCCCGATAGGCGGTTGCTCTTCCAGCTAACATCCTGTAAAATAAACCCTTAACTACAAAGACCTGAAGCCTCCTGGCCCTTCTGCGTCAAATAAGATCTGGAGTCATTGAAATGGCACAAGTTTGCGATATCTGCGGCAAAGGCCCGCAATTTGGAAATAAGATCAGCCACGCTCACAATGTGAGCCGCCGCCGCTGGAACGTAAATCTGCGTCCCGTGCGCGCCCGTGTCAACGGCGCCAACAAACGCGTTCGCGTCTGCACCACTTGCCTCAAATCAGGCAAGATCGTCAAAGCGTCCTAGCAGCGCAAAGCGGCATTACAGAATAAAAAAGCCTCCCGAGCGGGAGGCTTTTCTGCGTATAGCAAGTTCTCTGTCGCTGACTAGAACCTCAGCACCACGCCGCCGCCGACCATCAGATTGTGGCGCCGCAATCCGCCATTGTCGCCGGTTACGATATTGCTGAACCCAAAGTTGGGATCGCCGGTCACAAAGTCGCGGACTTCAGCACGGAATCCCAGCAGCGGCAATCCGGTTTTAAAATCCAGTCCGCCACCATATTCAATGGCGCCTTTGTTGCTCGTTGGACCGCCATCGGTTGAGAAGCGCGCCCAGCCGCCACCAACGCTGAGCCACGGCGAGATTGGGGAAGAAGGAACAATTTTAAGGCGCAATGCCGGTGTGATGAACAGAGCGGATGTATCCAGCGTGATAGTGGTATTGCCCACCGGGGCAGCGATGGCAACTTGCGAATTACTCGAATGGATCCCCACCACTGGAACTTCAAAACTCAGAGATACCACGCCGGCGTTGGCCAGCCGCAAGCCCAACGCACCTTCATAAAAAATGTGGTTGTTGGTCTTTACCGTATTCACAATGGTAGGCGCGGCAAGAAACGTGACGCGGGAATCGTTGACGAATGATCCGCCCACCACAACCGCTACATCCGCTTGTTGGGCCAGCGCAAACGTTGAGGCACAGAGCATGACGAACAGGATAGAAAAGCGCTTCATAAGCTCCTTATGACTGCGTTTTTGTTGAGAATTAGGGGCTAAAACCTGAGATGCAGGATTCAGCTCCGGAGTTTCCGTAAAAACCCAAACGCAGCTAAGGAGTTGTGTGACGAAAGGTCACACCAGCGCGATCACATCAATCTCCACGGCAACGTCTTTTGGTAATCGAGCCACTTCCACCGTGGATCGCGCAGGCGGCGCGTTCTTGCAGACTTTTCCGTACACTTCGTTCATCTGTCCAAACTCTGACATGTTCTTGAGAAAGACTGTGGTCTTCACTACCTTCTCCCAGCTGCTGCCGGCAGCCAGCAAGACTGCTGATAGATTCTTCAACACGCGCTCGGTCTGCGCTTCAATGCCGCCTTCAATCAAATTGCCGGTCGCAGGATCAATGGCCACCTGTCCTGAGATAAAAACGAAGCCGTTGGCCTTGATGGCCTGTGAATAGGGTCCGATTGCTTTGGGCGCGTTGGGAGTGGAAACAACGTCTCGGCTGAAGCCGCTCATGAAGGTCCTCCGTGAATCTGTGATGCAGACTGCAACGCAGAAGAATATCAGAGAAGCTTTTCCGAAGTTCCGAAGCGTAGCGAGGAATCCCTATAGCTGCGAGGAACGATGGTTCATAATGAATTTGCGAGAAATAATTAACTCGTGTTCATTCGCGGCTAAGTAAATAGATTGATCAGCTCATTCATAGCGAAGAGCCTCTGTGGGTGAGACAGAGGTGGCGCGGCGGGCAGGCAACAGGCAGGCTACGAGTGCGCTGAGACCGAGGAGCGCCGCGGCTGCAATCAGGCTGGCGGCGGCAAAAGTGTTTTCCATCCAGTGCGCGAGGATGGCGCCGAGAAAACTGTCAACAGCAAGCCCCACGACAATGCCCACGGCCGTGCTGACGAGCGCGATGCGTGCTGCGACCCACAGCACGTGCTTGCGCGGCGCTCCCAGGGCCAACCGGACGCCGAACTCCGTGGTGCGCTGCGCAACGCTGTAAGCGACCAGGCTGAAGATGCCCACCAGAGCGAGCGCCAGCGCCATGGCGGAGAAGACGCCAAACAATATGGAGAAGAGTCGTTGGCTGCGGTACTGTGCGTCGCGCTCGAGGGCTTGGTTGAGGGTCAAGGTGCCGTTGAAGCTGTTGGTGGAGATCTGCTGGTCGGGAGCGACGGATGCGACCGCGGCGCGAATCGAGTTCAGGTAGTTGAGCGGATCGCCTTGGGCGCCGACGAAGAACTGCGCGTCGGTCTGCATCACGGCGGTATACGGAACATAGATGGCGGGGACGACCGGGTGATCGAGGCCGTCGTTGCGCTCATCGCCGACCACGCCGATGATCTGACGCCAGGCGGTGCTTTGCGCAGAGACGACTTGGTAGGGATTCTGAGGTGTGAGACCGGGAATGCGTAGCTGCCGCCCCAGGGCTTTGGATGAGGAGAGATAGCGCGTGGCGAAACTTTGATTAACCACCGCGATGAAGTCTCCGCGGATGTTTTCATCCGCATCCCAAATGCGGCCTTGACGCACAGGGATGTGGAGCGCGGCGAAATACCGCTGGTCGACCAAAGTCACACGGGCCTGCGGCTGCTCGTGATCGCCAGTTCCGTCGATCTGGACAGACCGCTCATAGAAAGCTCCGCCAATACTGGGCGGCGTGGCATCAACGCCGACAGCGACCGTGGAGACACCGGGGAGGGATGCGATCTTCTCCTGGATCTGCTTGATGTAAGCGATTCTCGCTTCGCGCGGCTGAATGCGGCTCCACTCGCCCGGGTTTTTGTTGTGCAGCCCAATGCCGACCCTCATGACATTCGCCGGATCGTAGCCAAGCGGCGTCCGCATGAGCACAAGAAAGCTGTGGATGGCGGTGCCTGCAGTGGCCATGAGCAGAAGCGTGAGCGCGACCTGCGCGGCGATGAGAACGCTCCAGCGATGCTTTGCGGGAGCAGCGACAACTCCAGTCTGCCTGCCGGGGAGCGTAGGCGCGGCATCGCGACGCGAGAGACGCAATGCGGGGACAAGACCGAAGACGAGGCCGCAGAGTAGCGCGAGCGCGACGGAGAACGCCAGGATGGGAGCGTTGATACGGATCACGGATTCGGCTGGAAATGAATCCGGAGAGAGCAACATGGGAAACCTTGCCAGCCAGTACGATGCAGCCACGCCCAGCACAGCGCCGGCGCAGGAGATGACGACGGCTTCGACCAGCAACTGGCGGACGATGCGCCAGCGGCTGGCGCCGATCGCACAGCGGATGGCGAGCTCATGCTGGCGCGTGCGCCCACGGGCCAGCAAAAGGATTGAGCAATTGGCGCAGCCGATGATCAGCAGGAGCACAACGCCTGAGAGAAGGAGCTTCAGGGTGGTGCCGGTATTCTTCTCGAAAATCCAGATGATCGGCTGCAGCGCGAGATGCGCGTGGTCGGGAATGCGCCCGGTCCGCTGTTTCAGATCCTCGAACGCGATGGGCTCGAGCACAGAGTTGGCGGCAGCACGCGTGACGTTGTGCCGGAGCTTGACCATCAGTATGTAGGGCACGGTGGCCGCGGAGGGAAGGTTGACAACCGGGATTCGACTGGCCGGCAGGTAAACATCGCCCACTTGAACCATGTCATTGAATGCGAAACTGCGCGGCATCACGCCAATGATGGTGTAGGAGGCGTGATCGATTTCCAGTGTTCGCCCGATGATGTGGGGATCACCGCCGAAGTGGCGCTGCCAGAATTGGTAGTTGAGAACAACAACGGAGTGGCCGCCGTTTTCTGCATCGGATTGCTCGAGGTTGCGGCCGAGAAGCGGGCGCACACCAAAGAAAGTCCCGGCATTTTCGGTGAGATAGTAGCCCATGATGTCTTCCGGCAGCTCGCCGCCGGTGATCTCTACGTTCGCGAGGGTGAAGCCAAGTACTGACTCAACCGGTGCTGCAAGACGCATCTCATCAAGCTCTGCCTTACCAAGCATCAACCAGGTATATGCGTCAGGATCTCTCTCGTCGACGCCGAAGACGTTCATGATGCGGTCAGCGTCTGCGTAGGGAAACGGGTGCAGTAGAACGGCGTAGATAAGTGAGAACATCGCCGTGGTGGCGCCAATGCCGAGCGCGAGTGAGAGCACGGCCACGGCAGCGAAGCTAGGATTGCGGCGCAGGCCGCGCAGGCCGTAGCGGATGTCTCCGCCTAACTCATCGAAAAGACGAAGGCCGATGGCTTGGCGGTAAGTTTCGTTTTGCGCGGCGGGCTGGCCAAGATCGATCCGGGCTTTGCGGCGGGCTCCCTCTTCAGAGAGGCCTCGGCGGATTAAATCTTCCTGGTAGGCATCGAGTGTAAAACGAAATTCTTCTTCAACGTCGCTCTGGGTGCGTGGCGCGATGGAACGCCAGAGCTTGCGAATTGCCGTGAGAAGACTCATATCTCATCCGCCTTTTTGCCGAGAATCCCGGCGACAACAGCCGCCATGTCATTCCATTTGGCGGTCTCAGCCTTAAGCTGGCGCGAGCCTGCAGTGGTGAGCGAATAAAAGCGGGCGCGGCGATTGTTCTCTGACTCACCCCACTCGCCTTTGATCCAGCCCCGGCGCTCAAGGCGATAGATGGCGGTGTAGAAGGAACCCTGCAGGATTTCCAGGCGCTCGCCCGAGATCTGCTGGATGCGCAGCAGAATGCCGTAGCCATGCAGCGCGCCCAGCGAGACCGCCTTGAGGATGAGCATCTCGAGTGTGCCCTGCGGAAGTTCAACCGGTTTCGTCATTGATCAGGTGGGACTCTCCTATCTGAGAAAGGAGAGTACACTCTCTCTCCTTTCCCGTCAAGGAGAGACTGCTGGACTGCCTGCTGATTGCTCTGTGCTGGCTAAACCTTATTCAATCTCTGCACATCGTGTATGCCGGGAATTTTACGTACGCTGGTAATCACTTTTTCCAGATGCTTCACGTCTTCAATATCAATCACAATATCGATAGTCGCCTGTGAGTCGGCTGTGCGGGCTTCAATATTGCGGATATTGGTATCGTTATCAGAGATCACGGCGGTAAGCTGTTTCAGCATTGCCGGTCGATCGTCACAGAAAACCGTGAGTTTTACGGGATACGTTGCTTTGCCATTGGCTGTGCCCACCTTCGTCGGCTTTGACCATTCCACCGCAATGCGGCGATCGGCTTCATACATCAGGTTATTCACGTTAGGGCAGCTTACCGCATGCACGGCTACGCCCTTGCCGCGCGTCACGTAGCCCACAATCGCTTCGCCACGAATTGGATTGCAGCAGCGCGCGCGATACACCAGCAGATCGTTGTAACCTTTTACCTTGATTGTCCCAGGGTCTGGTCCCTGCCCAAAGACGCGCCGGATGACCGTACCGATCGTTGTAGGTTCTTTCGCTGGCTCATCGGAAGAAGGTGTTTGATCAGAAATTTCTGGCGAGAGCTTGGCCAGCACCTGCCGCGCAGAATATTTTCCGTAGCCGATCCCTGCCAGCAAATCCTGCCCGCCACCCAGTCCGTATTCCTGCGCGATCTTGCTCATCTCCGCTTCGTTGAAATCCTTCATAGCCAGCCGATATTTGCGCGCCTGCTTTTCCATCAACTTCTTGCCGATCTCGATTGCCCGCTCGCGCTGATGAATGTTCAGCCAGTGGCGGATCTTGTTGCGCGCGCGCGTTGACTTGGCAAAACCCAGCCAGTCCCGGCTGGGATTGTGCCCGGATTGCGTCATGATCTCCACAACATCGCCATTGCGCAGCTTGTTGCGCAGAGGAACCATACGGCCATTTACCTTTGCCCCCACGCAAGTGTGGCCAACTTCCGTATGAATGGCGTACGCAAAATCAATGGCGCTGGCATCACGCGGCAGGATTACGACTTTGCCCATGGGCGTGAAGGTATAGACCTCTTCCGGATAGAGATCGACCTTCAGTGTGGAGAGAAATTCGCTGGGATCCTTTACGTCCTGTTGCCACTCGACCACTTGCCGCAGCCACGCGAGCCGTTGCTCATCCTTCGCGCTGACGGGGCCGCCATCTTTGTATTTCCAGTGTGCGGCAATGCCTTCTTCCGCCATCTTGTGCATCTCCTCCGTGCGGATCTGCACTTCAAACTGATGGCCGTCTTCTGTAATCACCGTTGTATGCAGTGACTGATAAAGATTCGGCCGCGGCATGGCAATAAAATCCTTGATTCGCCCGGGCACCGGACGCCACATCTGGTGGATAGCGCCCAACACGGTATAGCAATCCTTCACGGATCTGGTAATGATGCGAACGGCGAGCAGATCATAAACCTGGTCCACGGTGATGCGCTGTCTGAGCAGCTTTTGATGAATGCTGTAAAGACGCTTGATGCGGCTCTCCACCTTGGCCTCAACGCCATTTTCTTTGAGCTTCTGCTGCAGGACTTTAACGATCTTATTTAGAAAAGATTCTCCTGCCTTGCGGCGCTGCTCCACGGCAGAGCGCACCTGCTCATAGCCAATGGGATCCACATAGCGAAAAGAAAGGTCTTCCAGCTCGCCGCGGACTTTGCCCATGCCCAGCCGGTGTGCGAGTGGCGCGTAGATTTCCAGCGTTTCTTTGGCTACGGCCTGCCGGCGCTCTTCCGGCAGATGCCTGAGTGTGCGCATGTTGTGCAGTCGGTCAGCTAGCTTGATCAGGACGACGCGAATATCGTCCACCATGGCCAGCACCATCTTGCGGACGTTTTCCGCCTGGCGTTCTTCGCGGCTGGCAAAGTCAATTTTGTCGATCTTGGTTACGCCTTCAACAATATGCACAACCTGCTCGCCAAATTCGCGGCGAATATCCTCGTGTGTGACGGGCGTGTCTTCAATCGCGTCATGCAGCAGGCCGGCGGAGATGGCCGTGGAATCCAGTTTCATGTCCGCCAACACCAGCGATACTTCCAGCGGATGAATCAGATATGGCTCGCCTGAGGCGCGGGTCTGACCCTGATGATGTTTGAGGGAGAAATCGTAGGCCTTGCGGATGATTTCCAGATCGTCAGTCGGACGGTTTTCAGCAACCTTGCCCAGTAACTGGTTGAACCTGCCGGTCAGCAGCTTCAGCTCTTTTTGCGAGGTGGGCTGCGGGGTCGTTGCCATGTTCAATTATAGCTTGAGACGCAAGGAGGCGTGAGCGAAGCGTCGCCGAGCGGGAGTCTCCTGTCGAAAATCCTGAGTTAGCGAAGGATCTGCTCGCGGTCGCCGATCAATCTGATGGTCTGGCTCCCCCCGTGTGCTTACCCGTCTTCAAATCCACTTCAAACGGGACCTCTTTATCGGCAATTGCGTCCCAACCCTGACCTATCAGGCGGTCACCTTTGATTTCTGTGATGGTTAGCCCTTCCCATGAGAGGCGCTCCGTGGTCCAGGCAAGCCCTGAGCTATTGATGCCGGTGATGGTGGTAAATCCGGTAAATATCAGCAGCCCTTGCTGTGAAAGCACTCGCAGATCGACGACCGGGCGCTGCTCAACGCGAGTCCATTGCGCGGGATTGTTGGCCTTGACTATGTATGCATAACCGCCAACCACGGTGCAGAAGGAATCGGGATCAGGGCATGAGCAGACTTGGCTTACCACCTGGTCAGACTCAAAACCCAGCGCGAAAAAACCAGTCCAGGCCGTTCCGGTTTTGGGCGTAACGCGTACGTAAGCTCCGCTCCGGTCGCCTTCTTCAAGCTCCACAGGATAGTGATACAGCTTTTCCAGAGGATGAACAGGCGGGGCCGCTTCCAGAATTCGCACTTCGTAATTGCGCGGAAATGTGAAGTCAAAGCGGAAGTGCTGTTTCATAGATGAACTTGACCAGGACCTCCGCAGCGTATCAGAGCATTCCTTAAAGGATCATAAATAGGTGGCTTTAACCTAGTACAGCCATAAACTCGGCAACCCGTTCGCTGACGCTCTTTACATGCACCGGCAAATCCAGCCTGCTGCCATCTTCCAGCAGCGGAATCAGCTTATTAAAATCCGGACCGGAATGCGAGCCAATCAACATGATGCGCACAGGATGAAAAAGGTCCTTTCCTTTTGCGCCGGTCTCTGCCTTGATTTCGTCCATGATGGTCTTAAAGCGCTCAGGCGTTAAGGGCGATTCACTTGCCACACGTTTTGCAAAGGCCTGGGCTACGGCTTTGGCTTTATCATTGGCGAAGGCCTCAGTGTTATCCGGCAATGCCATCGCCGCTGCAGGATCGTTGCTGAAGATGATCTTTGCTTTTTCCGGAAGCTGGCCCAGCTTGTCAACGTAAGGCGCCAGCAAATCAACCACGCTATTGGCCCAGTTGGTAATAGCGCTGCTGAGATTGGCCGGCAGCAAGCCTGCGTGCTGCAGCATCTCCGTTCCCATCTGCCGGATACGCTCCGGTGGACTCTGCTTGATGTAATGCCGATTCAACCAATAGAGCTTCTCTGTATCAAAAACCGCAGGTGAAGGCGTCACCCGCTCCAGAGAAAACTCTTTGATTAATTCGTCTTTGGGAAAGATTTCGCGATCGCCGCCAGTCGGCGCCCAGCCCAACAGCGCCAGATAATTCATCAGCGCTTCCGGCAGTATGCCCATCTCGCGAAAGTTGGCCATAGACGTTGCGCCATGCCGCTTGGAAAGCCTCTCGCGGTCGGGCCCAAGGATAGTAGAAAGATGAGCAAACTCCGGCACCGGCAGGCCCAGCGCTTCATACACAGCCACCTGCTTCGGCGTATTGGAAATGTGATCATCGCCGCGGATAACATGCGTGACTTTCATGTCCGCATCATCGATGACAACCACATAGTTATAGATTGGTACACCGCTTGAGCGAATGATAATGGGATCGCCCACTACTTCATTCGAGAACTCAACATTGCCCCGCACAATGTCATGAAAGCGAATCGGCCGCTCAGGAATTTTCAACCGGATGGCCGCAGGTTCGCCTGCTGCGCGGCGTCTCTCTGCTTCCGCTGGATCAATCTTGCGGCACTTGCCGGAATAATTTGGCTGACGCTGTTCGGCCATCGCATGTTCACGCTCGCGCTCCAGCTCTTCTGCCGTGCAGAAACAGTAATAAGCTTTTTGCTCTCTGATCAGCCGTTCCGCATAAGAGCGGTAGACGTCAGTCTTGTCTGACTGGCGGTACGGAGGATATGGGCCGCCGACGTCCGGGCCTTCATCCCAGTCAATGCCCAGCCATTTCAGGTCTTCCATGAGCTGGGTTTCGTAGCGGGCCTCGCTGCGCTCAATGTCAGTATCTTCGATACGCAAGATGAACGTGCCGCCTTGTTGGCGCGCAAATAGCCAGTTAAAGAGCGCCGTGCGGACGTTCCCAATATGCAACTGTCCGGTGGGAGATGGTGCAAAACGGACACGTACCTTGTCATTTCCGGCCATGCCTTTGATGGTAACAAATTGCACCTTAGACCAGCCGCGTTTGCAACACCTGCAGCTCACCTCTCATCTCAAAGTGTTGAGATTTGGTGAATTTCATTCTCTGAAATACCAGCTCCCATTAAGGAAGTAGCAATGCCGGCATCCGCTGTAGGCCCGCTTATTCTGTTTCTTGCCATCCTGCTTACCGCAGCGCATCTGCTGGGGTATCTATTTGCCCGGCTGCGGCAGCCGCGCGTGATCGGTGAGATTCTGGCCGGAATACTGCTGGGCCCTTTTGTGCTCGGCAAGCTGGCCATCTATACCAAGGTCTTACAACTCAATCAAGCCGCGGAACCCAAAAAAGCTGCATTGGAACTGCTCTATCAACTTGGTTTACTGATGCTGATGTTTCTCTCCGGTGCTGAAACCAAGGCGCTCTTCCAGAAGCATGAACGCAAACAAATCGCATGGCTGGCTTCCGTGGGGACGGTGTTGCCTTTCTTCGTGATGCTGGGTGTTGCGTCGTTTATTCCGCTTGAGTGGTTCATGGGTGAGACACAAAGCCGTACCTCCCTTGTGTTAGTGATGGGCATTGCCGTTGCTGTGACCTCCATTCCGGTGATCTCCCGAATCTTTTTCGATCTCAAGATCCTGCACACGCGTTTTGCACGATTGGTGCTTGGCGTGGCCGTGCTGGAAGATATTGGCCTGTGGGCTGTTTTAGCGATTGCAACAGCGTTGGCTAAATCCACCGGAACCCCCAAGCAGCAGATTGCGATTCACATCGCCATCACGCTGGTCTATTTCGCTCTTGGCTTGACATTGGCGCCACGCGCCATGAAGCGTATCTCCAAATCGCGCTTCAACATGTTGGCTAATAATTCTCCGGTGACCTTCACACTGTTGATCGTGTTTTCTTACGTGGCCGTTGCCGGCTTGCTTGATGTGAACCTGGTTTTCGCTGCGTTTCTCGCCGGCTTTGCCGTTTCACGCAAGCGCCTGGGCGACGCGCTGGAAACCATCTCCCGCTTCTCGTTCGCGCTCTTTATTCCTGTCTATTTTGCTCTCGTTGGATACCGGCTCATCTTTGGCAAGTCGTTTTCTGTGGCCATGCTTCTTGGCTTCCTGGCAGGAGCCTGCGTGCTGAAGCTGGTTGCCGTAGCGCTCGGTGCGCGGCTGGCGGGATTCCGTGGATTGGATGTTACAAATCTTGCCATAGCAACGAATGCTCGCGGCGGTCCGGGTATTGTGCTGGCCAGCGTGGCTTTTGAAGCAGGAATTATCAGCGCCGCGTTTTATACAACGTTAGTTCTTGTCGCCGTGCTTACCTCACAAGCCGCGGGAGCGTGGCTGGAATACGTCCTGCGCAAAGGCTGGCCCTTGCTCTCAACCGATACGCCGGCAATTGAGGTTGCTGCCGAGGAGAGTTCGCCGGGCCACTTGGTGGCGTGATTGCCTGTCCCGAGCGTGAGCTAGGGGACCCTACTGTCTAAAGATTTTAGCCGCGCTCATTCGCGGCTAATTCTTTTTCTTCAATCTTTCAAATCATCAAACTCATAAGGATCTCTAGGCTCCGCTGCCAGGCTTTGAAATTTTAGAAAGCTCGGCAGAACAAAGCTGCTATAGATGGCTCTGACCTGTGTATGGCTGATGCGATCATGCCAGCCCATCCGATCTTCATCCATCAGAGCCCAGGCATAACCCAGTCCCATGGAGAAACCTGAAAGCGCGCTGGCCAGCGCACGGCTCTGTCTCGCATGCGCCGTGGTCTCTGTTCCAGCAAAGGTGCAAAGCTCAAGCTGGGCCATGCACATGCCGGGCGTAGCACGGCGAAACGTGAGAAAGATGTATTGAAAGATTGCCCAGAAAATTCCTCCGGCAGCCGGCATGAATATCCATGTCATCCGTGGCATCTCCTCCGCCAGTTCGGCGAAGGTTAGGACAAAAGCCCCTGTTGCAATGCCGACGATAGCAACATCTATCAATCCGGAAATAAAGCGCTGTTGCAGCGGCGCAGGCCTGGGGATGACTTCAAGATCGTCGTCGATACTGCTTTCCGGTTCCAGCCGGATATCGGCGAAGCTCGGCAGCAAATTCAGTTGTTCACCTTCCAGCGCAGCAACTTGCACCGCAGGATACGGCTCTACGTACTCAGTCTCAGCAACTTCTACCAGCATTTCCTCTTCTGGATCGGGCTCCGCCACCTCCATAATCCGTGGTATTTCCGGCGCTGGCGCTGCCAGCTCAAGCTCATCGAGCGTGACTTCTTCAATCGTAGGGATAAACGTGGCTTGTGTTCGCGGAAAGCGAATGATCTTGGGCTCGGGCTTGATCTGCTCCTGAGCACGGGCAGTCTCCAACACGATCTCAGCAAAGCGTGCAGGCGGCGGAGGCAATGCGCTATCGGACGCCAGAGCGCCAAAAGAGTGGGGCGTATCGGTGGAGAAGTCCAGCCGCATCGTCCTGTGATCTGCGGGCTGGCGGCGCCGTGCGCGATGCTGCTCTAAGCGTGAAGCAATTTCCTGCCGCCAGGCAGCTTCAGACGAGGAAGTCCCGTTGGCCGTTACAGCCAGCTCTGCTTCATCGGTAAATGTTTCATGATCCAAAAGGGCCGCAGCGTTCCTGTTCGTGTGGACGCAAGGAGACGCCTTACCGCAAACCGGGCAAGTCATGAGCAGGTCGGAGATTTCGCCAGGAGAGGGATCGCTACCGGGCTGGGTGAAGTTTGCTTTCAAAACTCGTGTAAACTTTCCCAGTCTGGTTTTTTCTACGGCATGCGTTCCCTACATAAGTTTGTTATCACAGCCGGATTGGTTTGTCACTTGTTTCTCGCAGCGCCACTAGTGACAAGCCAGGCGCGGGTAGAGCAGACCCTGCCGAGCCCCACTGTCCCAAAGGAACAGGCCACGCCCAGTCCAACGCCGCAACCAGCACAATCAAGCACCCCAGACACTCAACAGAAGATCAGCAACTGCCATTTGGTCATCACCTCTCCACCAGCTTCACATCCGCTGACTCAGCCAGGGCAGGAATCTCAGCCGCAAAAACCAACTGCTGCGCAGACCGCGCGCAATGCAAAATTTCCCATCAGTCCTGAGCTGCCGGTCATCATTGATGCCGATGAATGCGAGAAGGCCGGCGATATTTACACGCTGCAGGGTAGCGTTGAGATTCGTTTTAACGGCTACGATTTTCGCGGCGACACCGTGACCTATGACGCTGCTTCTGGTGACGTTACAGCGAAAGGCCATGTGTTTCTGGATGGGGGCCGGCGTGACATGCACATCAGCGGTACAGAAGGCACTTACAATATTCACACGCAAAGCGGAAAGTTTTATAACGTCCACGGCGGCACGGGCGCGCGCTTTAAAGGCAGGACAGTAACCCTTACTTCATCCAGCCCCATTACTTTTTCCGGCAAGATGGTGGAGCAGATTGATTCAGAGACTTACATTCTCTATCACGGATCGGTCACATCTTGTGAGCTGCCGCATCCGAAGTGGACCTTTACCTCCGCCAAAATAATTTTGAAGGTGGGGGAATCCGCGCACGTTTATAACGCTACTTTCCGGCTCAAGGGCGTACCGGTCTTTTATCTTCCTTATGCATCGCCTCCCGTTGAGCGACTGGGGCGCGAAACAGGGTTTCTCATCCCCAATATCGGCACGTCAAGTACCAAGGGAACTGTAATTGGCGATTCGTTTTACTGGGCCATGAATCGCAGCATGGATGCCACTCTGGGCGGCGAATATCTCTCCAAACGCGGATGGATGCTGCAGGAAAATTATCGCTATCGTCCCAGCGATAATTCATTCCTCAACCTGAATTATTTTGGTGTGCTCGACCGCGGCATCACCACTACCTCAACTACCATAGTCAATTCAGTCCCGGAAACTACTTCGACAACAACCAAGCAAGGCGGGGAGGACGTGAAGGTGAATGGTGAGACCACGTTTCCCGGTGGGATTCGCGGAGTGGCATCGCTCGAGTATCTGAGCTCGTTTGTCTTCCGTCTGGCGTTTACTGAAAACTTTTCTCAAGCTGTAGACTCTGAGGTCAAATCGGCGGCGTTCCTCACGAAAAATCTTGATGGCTATTCCTTTAATACTTTCCTCTCGCGCTATCAGAACTTCCAGAGCACAACCAATGATGATGTGATCACGATTCTGCATACGCCTGGCCTGGAAACATCCGGCATAGACCGGCCGCTCTTTCATTCGCCGGTTTACTGGTCATACGATCTTGCCGGCGAAGGCCTGCGGCGCAGTGAGCCGGGCTTTGTTACGCCAGGCCTTGTAGGCCGTTTCGATATCGATCCCGATCTCAGTTTACCGTTGTTTCTTGGTGGATGGACGTTCCGTCCGGAAGTTCAGCTGCGCAATACTGCTTATTCGCAGCAGAAAAATACCGATTCGTCAGCGCCTAGCGACCTGAATGATACGTTGCACAATGTCTTTAATCGCCGCACGATTTCTACCGAAATTGAGCTGCGGCCGCCAACGCTCAGTAAAATTTTTGATCGCACCATTGCAGGCAGAAAGATCAAGCACACTATTGAGCCGCGTATTATCTATCGCTATACCAATGGCGTAGAAAACTTCGGCAACATCATTCGCTTTGACTATCGCGATATTTTGAGCAATACCAATGAAGCTGAGTTTGGACTGCTGCAAAGGCTCTTTCTCAAGCGTGAGCGTCCGGGTTGCGATCAGGAGACATCTGACAATTCCAGGAACACCAGTGATAGTAGCAACACAACCGCTTACGTTCAGTCCTTGCTCTCAAAATGTGAGCCGGCCGGAGCCGACGAGTTTGTTACCTGGGAAGTCAAAATGAAGTACTTTGCCGATCCCACATTCGGCAACGCTGTTGTCACCGGCACGCGCAACGTGCTGGCAACCACAGTAGACTTCACAGGCGTTGCATTCTTGATTGATCCGCGCAGGTTTTCGCCGGTAGTATCACACCTGCGGGTCCGCACCAGCAGCAACAGTGAAGTTGAGTGGCAGCTGGATTACGACACGAAAAAGGGACGCATCAATGCCAGTACGCTTTATTCCAGCTTCCATTTCGGTGACTTTACTGTAGGCGCCAGCCACGCGTACTTACAGGTTCCCGGTGAAAATGTGCTTGCCGATCCCACAATCCCTGATGTTTTTCTGCCGCCGTGTAAACCGCACATATTTAATCAGGCTCCATGTGTGCCGCAACTGTTTAACCAGTTTCGTGCGCAGATCGGTTATGGCAATCCCACCAAACGGGGATGGAGCGCCGCGGCAAACATGGGCTTTGACCGCGAGTTCAATCTGCTGCAATACGGCGCAGTACAGGCGGCACACAATTGGGACTGCTGCGGCGTCAGTTTCGAATATCGACGATTCTCTCTGGGATCAGTCAGAAATGAAAACCAATACCGATTCGCGTTTACGCTGGCGAATATTGGATCGTTTGGAAATATGAAGCGGCAGGAAAGATTGTTCTAGGAGCTTTTACCACAAAGGATATGAAGGTCACGAAGTCTGCTTCCCACCTGCTTTCATGTCCATCAAGGGAGTGAAACGCCTCGAATTACTCCTTTGTGCTCCTTCGTGTCCTTTGTGGTTAAATCTATCTATGGATTTATCCGCGAAACAGCAGCGCCTGGAAGAATCACTCCGTGCCCTTGGCCGCACGCTTGTTGCTTACTCTGGTGGAGTGGATTCCGCTTATCTGGTATGGGCCGCGCATCAGGTTTTAGGCGCGGATATGCTGGCGGTAATCGCGGACTCACCCAGCCTTGCTCGCACGCAGCTGCAAGATGCATTGACCTTTGCCGAAGAACACTCCATTCCGATCGAAGTAATTCAAACCGCGGAGATGGATCGTCCAGAGTATGTACGCAATGATCGGCAACGCTGTTTTCACTGCAAAGATGAACTTTTTCAAGTAATGGAGAAGTTTGCAGCCGCGCGTGGATTTAACTCCATTGCTTACGGCGTGAATGTGGATGATCAGAGCGACTTTCGCCCGGGACAAGCTGCTGCACACCAGCATCAGGTGGCTGCGCCGCTGCTCCAGGCAGGGTTAGGCAAGGCGGATATTCGCGAGCTGGCACGGAATGCCGGACTTCGAGTCTGGGAGAAACCAGCTTCTGCCTGTCTCTCATCGCGGATTGAATATGGCAGGCCAGTAACGCTGCAGGCTCTTTCCGCTGTGGAACGAGGAGAAGAAGCACTCCATACCCTGGGATTTCGCCAGTGCCGGGTTCGCCACCACGGAGAGATTGCCAGGATTGAGATTGCCAAAGACGAATTGCCGCTGGCACTCACGCCCCAGATGTTCGCCGAATTTACGCGTGTCTTCAAAGGCCTTGGTTTCAGCTTTGTCACGCTGGATACTGAGGGTTTTCGCTCAGGTTCGATGAACACCTTCCATTCGTCCCAGCCGCTAATTAAGCTGATCTCCTGAGAGGCCCAAACACACCTTCATGAGATAATCGGGCATAGAGTTTTTCTTAATAAAGGTGGTTCATTTGGCTAGATCTAGCGGTATTTTCCTGAGCCTTTTTACATGGGTGCTGTTGGCAGGCACAGCTTTTTCCCTACAGGGTGCGGCTGCTCCACAAAAAACCGGCAGTGCAGCCCAGACGAGCAATGGCCAGAGCGCAACAACTCCTGCCACTCCCACCGGTACCGCTTCACTCAGCCCAGAGCTGGTCCATAGGATCCAAACGGAAATCCGGTCCCGTTACAATGTTCCGCCCTCGGTTTCAGTCATTATTTCTGATCCCAAGCCAGGAAGCACTCCGGATTATGACGATCTGACCATTACTCTCACCAATGGTACTCAATCTTCTCCGCATCAGTTCTTACTTTCTAAGGACCGTAAAACGCTGGCCCAGCTGGAAAAGTTTGATGTATCACAGGACATCATGTCCCAGATTGACGTGAAAGGAAGACCTGTCAGAGGCAATCCTGAAGCCAAGGTCACGATCGTAAATTTTGACGATTTCCAGTGCCCGTTCTGCTCCCACATGCACAGCACGCTTTTCAGCAATGTCTTCAAGGATTACGCCACGAAGGTCAAAATCATCTACAAGGATTATCCGTTGTTTGAAATTCATCCCTGGGCCATCCATGCAGCCATTGATGGCAATTGTCTGGGTGATCAGAACAATCAGGCATATTGGGACTTTGCAGACTATGTTCACGGCAACCAGAAAATGATTGCGGGCAAGTCGCGCGAAGAGGCCTACACAAACCTTGATAGCGCCGCTAAGGACCAGGGGCAGAGGCATCAGCTGGACCAAGACAAGCTGCAGGCTTGCATCAAAAAGCAGGATGAGAGCACGGTGCGTGCTTCCATTGCCGAGGGTGACAAGCTGGGCATTGATTCCACCCCAACCATGTTCATCAACGGGGAACGGTTTACCGGAGCAGTACCGGAAGATGAGCTGCGCGCTGTCCTGGACCGCGCCGTGGCCGACAGCAAGCAGCAGGCTGCAACCTCAGCGGATACCAAAAAATAACATTGCTTAACCGTGAACTCGGGTATCGTACGTGATTGAATTTACGACGGAAGGAACTTACTGATCTAAATGAGAAAGCTTTCCAGCGGCAGAATCGGCAGTCTGGCCTTGGCGGTGCTGCTGTTCGCCGGCTTCAGCGGTTGTAATCGCAGCGGAACAGACAAAGAAGTCATGGCAAAGGTAAACGGCTATAAAGTCCTGCGTTCCGAAGTTGATAAGACTTATAACGCGCAGATCGCCGGCTCACCGCAAAAGCCCACGGCTACTGAAGAACAGGCTCTTCGCCTGAACGTACTTGGCCAGATCATCTACAACCAGTTGCAGTTGCAGCGTGCGGAAAAGCTTGGCATTGTGGCCACAGACGAAGAAGTTGAAAGCAAGTTAAAACAGGCCAAAGCGCCTTACACGCAGGAAGAGTTCCAGAAGCTGCTCAAGGACCGCGGGTTCTCTGAAGACGATTACAAACTGGAAATCCGCCGCAATCTGACGGTCGATAAGCTGATGAATAAAGAGATCGCCTCCAAGGTTACGATCTCTGACACGGATCTGCAAAACTACTACAACCAGAACAAGGCTGAATTCAACCTGATTGAGCCGCGCTATAGCCTGGCCACGATTTTTGTGAGCAATCAGCCGAACAATGATTCTGCAAGCCCGGCAGAACGGGGCCAGATTGACGCGCAGGCAAAGAAGAAGATCCAGATCATTTATAACCGGCTGGAAAGCGGCGAAGATTTTACCGAACTGGCGCAAAAATATTCTGAAGATCCTGATACCGCACGTTCGGGCGGTGCGATCGGCCCGATTCCCGAAACGCAAGTCAAGAACCTTGATCCTGTCACTCGCGATTCTGTGCAGAAGCTAAGAGCAGGACAATGGTCGTCGGTGATTCCGGCAATTGACGGCCGGTCTCATACGCAGACCGGTTACCAGATCGTGAGGCTCAACGCCAAAGAAAATGCCGGCCAGCGCGACTTTAACGATCCCCAGGTGCAGCAGTTCATTCGCAATAAGCTGCGTAATCAGCGTGAGCAGATCCTGAAAGCCGCTTACGATGAGGCGCTCCGCGATGACGCAGTGATCCACAACTACTACGCGGAGCAGATCCTCAAAGACTCAGGGGCCAAATAGCTTCTATTTCTCTCCTACAAATTGCTCCATCACGGCTTTGCGAAGCTGGTCTGGCGGCAGCAACCCCTGGGAGAGGATAAAGTCATGGAACTTCATCTGGTCAAATTTCTTCCCCATCTTTGCTTCCACGTCTTTGCGCAGGCCCAGCAGCCGCGTGTATCCGTAAAAATATGAGGTAGCCTGTCCGGGAGCGCGGAAGGTGTAGCGCTCAACTTCAGTGTTGGCGAAAGCTTCAGAGAGAACAACATCCTGCGTCAAAACGTGCATGGCATCCTGCGGCGTCATCTTGCCACTTTGCAATTCTGGATCGATGAAGGCGCGGGCTGCACGCATCAACCGGAGCTGAAGCGAGATCAGCTGGCCATCCAGAGGCATGTATGGCTTGGTAATGTATTCGGCATAAAGCCCCCAGCCTTCCACGTTTGTGCTGTTGAAGGCATACAGTGAACGCGCCAATGACACGCCGCGCTCCACCATGGAAGCGAATTGCAGCTCATGGCCCGGACGCGCTTCATGGGCGGTGAGAGTCCAGGTAGAAGCCTTGTAGGTGAAATCATCAATGCGTTTGGTCTCAGAAGAACCCGGTGCCGTTGGCACATTCAACGGAAGCACAAAGGTTCCTTGCTGGCCGGTATTGTTAAGAAGCGGCGGAGGGTCCATGTGCGCCGCAGGTTGTTGTGCCGTTTCAGCGGCACTGGCCAGGCGAATGCGCGCCTCACGATCTGGTAACGTCACCAGCCGCTCACGGCGGATAATCGCTTCAATCTTCTTCAGCGTGTCTTCATACTCAGGAAGAATAGCTTCGCCTACGATCTGCTCTTTCTTTAGTTCGCGGATGACATCACGATAATCGCTGGATTTCCAGCCGCGTTCTTTCGCGATCTTGGCGGCAATCTCCTGCATTTCCTGCTGATATTCCGTGAATGCCTTGTGCGCCATGGCGGTGAGCTGATCGGGAGGAATATCGACGCCAAACTGTTGCAGGCTGAAAGCATATTCTTCCGGCGGCAGGCGGAAATCAGTGCGCGCCTTAGGAAGGATTTCCTGTTTGACCCACGCGTTGTAATCAGTGAGCTGTTGTTTCAGCTTGGCATAAGCCTCCTGATAACCATCGATTTTGTATTTCTCAAAAAGCTGGCCGATACCATTGATGAAAAAGTCAGCCCGTGCAAGATCGGTTTCAACTTGCACCTTTGCCGGCCCCGTCTGACCGGGCTTGCGCCAATCCAGCGTGCGGGCCTTGGCCTGCTCTGTAATTGGTGTAAAACCCGGCTCCATGCCGGCATATTTACGCAAACGCACCAGCGCCATTTTGCGACGCTCTTGCGGAACCTGATCGTCAAGTAATGCGCGCAGACCTCCAAACACGAGCTGGCTAACATTGAAATAAGGCATGTCATACTTTTCGTCCAGCTCACGTCCACGGCGGGTCATCTCCGCCGCTTTCACCATGATCTCCAGGTCCTGTTTCACCAGTGGATCTTTTTCAGTGGCCAGGCCTTTCTGCAATTGCTGCAGCGCTACCGCTTCATCCGCCTTGGCCCGCTCTCTGCGATCTGCCGGGAATTGCGAGACCTGATCATCCAGACCCTCCACGCCTTGGCGGGCCGCGAACTCAGGGCCATACTTGGCCTGTACCTTGATCAGGATCTGGGCGTACTCATTGCTCCGTTTGATCCATTCCTGTTGCGGGGGTTTCTGCTGCTGGTAGGCCTCTGGCTCAGTTTTTGCCTGCGCGCGGGCAATCGACGCGGCAGCGAAAACGACGAGGCAAAGCAGAAATAATCTGGATGGGGTGCGCATTTTGAGGGTTCTCCTATGGGTTGTTCTTGAAACTATTGACGGCTTATGATCGGGAAAGAAAGCACTGGATCACTCAACTTCCGCCAGCGTCTGTCCGGCTTCCACGGCCGCCCCTTCTGCGACATTGATCTTTTTCACGGTCCCGTTCTTCGGCGCTTTTAGCTCGTTTTGCATCTTCATGGCTTCAATCACAATTACGCTCTGTCCGGCTTCCACCTGAGAGCCAACCGGTGAGAGGATGCGTACTACCTTGCCTGGCATGGGCGCTGTAATCTTCTTTACACCCTGCTCAGAAGCACCCACCCGGCGGCGCGAGCGGAAGGAGCGTGGATCACGCACGACGGCGGCAAATCTCTCATGGCCAACAACAATGTTGGTTTCTGTGCCGATTGTCTCCTGCTTTACGTCATAAGATTTGCCATTCAGCAGCAGTGAGAAGACGCCGGGTTGCGTGGAGACAACATCGAGCGGAAATTCGCGGCCATCAAGCCTGCAGCTCCATTGCTCGCCGGCCCGCGCCAGCTCAACGCGATACGTTTTCTCCGCAATCGTGACCTCGTAGATCATTCGTTGCGGACTCCTTCCGCGCGCGCGGTGCGCTTCCACGCAGAAACCGCGAGAGGTTGATTGGTTTCAGAGGCGCGGCTCTGGCCGTTTTTCGCCGTTGCATTTGCTGCAAAGAGCGCAGCGGAAACAGCTGCGATCTCGGCGGAATCGTTTGATGCGTGAGATTGTGGGTCGGCTTTCGTGGCCAGCAGACGATCAAGAAAGCCCGTATCAATGCGCGCTGCCACAAAATCCGGGTGCTCAAGAATACGGCGGAAGAGTCCCAGGTTCGTTTTGATGCCGCCAACAAAATATTCATCGAGAGCGCGCCGCATTCGCGCGATCGCGCTGGCGCGGTCAGGAGCATAGGCGATCAGCTTGGCCAGCATGGGATCGTAGTCCAGAGGCACGGTCCAACCTTCGTAAACACCGCTGTCTTCCCGCACACCGGGGCCTGACGGCTGCACCAGCTTGGCGATCTTGCCCGGCGATGGAAAAAAATTATTGTCTGGATCTTCCGCATAAAGGCGACATTCAATGGCATGTCCACGCAGGGTGATATCTTCCTGGCGAAAAGGCAGCTTTTCTCCCGCGGCGATACGAAACTGCAAATGTACCAAGTCCAAACCTGTGACCAGCTCAGTGACAGGATGTTCCACCTGAAGGCGGGTATTCATCTCCAGGAAGTAGAAATTGCGTTTGGCGTCGACGAGAAATTCAATAGTGCCTGCGTTCGTATACCCTGCCGATTTGGCCGCTTGCACCGCAACGGCTCCCATGCGTTGGCGCAGATCTTCATCGACAACGGCAGAAGGAGCTTCTTCAATCACCTTCTGATGACGGCGCTGTACGGAGCATTCACGCTCGCCTAAAAAGACCACATTGCCGTGTTCATCGCCAAGGACCTGAATTTCAATATGACGCGGATTTTCAATGAATTTTTCAACGTAGACTTCGCCATCATTAAATGAGCGCAAAGCCTCACTTTGGGCCGTTTCAAAGCTGGACTTTAATTCAGCCGGCGACTTCACCAGTCGCATGCCTTTACCACCGCCGCCGGCCGCAGCTTTGATCATGACCGGATAGCCAACTTTTGCAGCCATCTCTTCCGCTTCAGGGAGAGAGAGGCCTCGGGCAGAGCCGGGAACCATGGGAACTCCCGCTGCTTGCATGGCTGTACGGGCTCGCGTTTTGGAGCCCATGAGCTCCATGGCAGATGGTGGCGGGCCTATAAATTTGATCCCGGCCTCCGAACATGCTTTGGCGAATTTGGCATTCTCAGAGAGAAATCCGTAGCCCGGGTGGATGGCTTCAGCACCGCAGCTCCTGGCTACTTCAAGGATTTTGGCAATGTTCAGATAGGATTCGCGCGCGGGAGCTGGCCCAACCAGATAAGCCTCATCGGCTTTTGAGACGTGAAGGGCCTTGCGGTCAACATCAGAAAAAATAGCAACAGAAGAAATGCCCATCTCACGGCACGCACGCATGACGCGCACAGCGATCTCTCCGCGATTGGCTATGAGTATTTTCCTGAACATAGCGGAAACCCTTGATTGTAACAACAAGCTTGCAAGCGATGGATGATTGCGATTCAAAGATTGAAGCAAAAATAGGGTATAAAAAACCCCTCCATACAGGAGGGGCTTTAGTAAGACTTCTTACGTATTATTTGGGTTGGTCCAGAACGATGCCGGTGTTGGTCTTCTTGGAAGCCTCTTCTGCCTTTTTCTTGCGCGCGGCCATGGCTTTATCACTCCACTCGTTGGCCGTCTTCACATACTCAGCACGGGTCTCCGCATCTTCACAGGTCATATCATTGGCCTTGCGGCGATAAAGAAGGTTCATGTAGGCCATGGCATCGTCATAATCCTGACGCTTGTCGATTGCGGTTTGAAGCATCTTCATTCCTTCATCAACAGCTGCGCCGTCCTTGCCTTTTAGCTCGTCGCAAAGCTTCTGGCTGCCCTTGCCCTTGAGCTCATCTTCCACCTTGACGCCGGCTTTGGATTTGGCTTCTGCCGCGTCTTTATAGGCGGCAGACCAATCGATCACGCCGACAGAATAATAAGTCTCGGGATCGTTGGGATCGGCGTCAATTGCCTTTTTGTAGTACACGCGGGCGTCGTCAAATTTCTTCTGCTGCATGTAAAGAAATGCGATGCCCTTCAGGCAGTTGACATTGTTCGGATCTTTCTCCAGCACCTGCTTGTACTGATCAATGGCGAGCTGGGCATTGCGAATATTTTCCGGAGTATCAACACCGGGGACATATTGTTGAGCGTAAGCCGTGGCTAGGTAGAGTTTGGCTACACGGAGCTCGCTATCAAGGTTGACGGCGTTTTTGAAATGCTCAATGGCTTCTTCGTAATTGGCGCCCTTGAAGGATTGGACGCCTTTATTGAGCTGGTCGCGAGCCCTGAGTTTATTACAACCGGTGGCGCCGAGTAGGACGGCTGCAACGGCCACTGCCGTTACAAGTCGGGCGATCCTGTTCATCTTTGGTGCTCCCTTATCGGAGTGAAGAAATTTTTACGTAGTAAGTATAAGAACAAACTACCGGGGACAGGCAGTTTGTGCATGTCCCCTTTATTCTGAGGAGTACGATCTCTTTACTGTCCGGCTTCGATCTTTGCCGTGATCAGGCCGATCTTGTCGACTACGTTGGTGCCCCGGGCAATATCAATCACCTGGGCCACGTTCTGAAATTCGACGTCTGGATCGCCCTTCACAAACATCACGCGTTCCGCGCGGGTTTTGAAGATGTCAGTCAGGCGGGTTTGCAAATTCGCCAGTTCCACATCTTCCTGGTTGATTCTGTACTTGATTTTGCCGTTCTCGTCGATTACCTGAACCACAACCGTGCGATCAGTCTGAGTTTCAGGCTGATGCGGCGGCGGCGGCTGCGGAACCAGCGCCTCAAGTCCTTTTGGCGTAAGCGGCGTGATGACCATGAAGATGATCAACAGCACCAGCAAAACGTCAATCAGCGGCGTTACGTTAATGTCGGCGCTTTGTCCGCCACTCGGTCCACCAGCTGTCATTCCCATAGAATTAGTCCTCTTCTAGTTGCCGCTTAGGGCTTGGTCGGTGTGGTTGGAGTTACGTTGTCGTGTCTCTGCTCGGTGAGAAGACCAAGATTGTCGACTCCGGCGGAGCGCACGTCATCCACTACTTCCACAACTCCCTTGTACTTGGCGCGTGCATCAGCTTTCACGAATACCTGCTTGTTCGTGCGGCTGGAGATGCGGTCTTTCACTTTCTGCGTCAACTCTTCAGGAGTCACCCTTGTCGTATCGAGAAAGACCTGGCCATCGCGCATCACTGCTACGATTACGGCATCGTCTTTATCGGCATCCGGCATGGGAGCTGGGTTATTGGACTTGGCCAACTCTACGGATTGGCCCTTTTGCAGCATCGGCGTGATCACCATGAAAATGATCAGGAGCACCAGCATCACGTCCACCATTGGTGTCACGTTGATATTGGAGTTTACCTTTGCCCCTTCATTGCGAACATTAATGCCCATTGATGCGCTCCCGGCCTACCGGCGTACTGCCGTGGTCCGTTTCAGGAAGTAGTCAACCAATTCGCTGGAAGAGTTGTCCATTTCCACGTCAAATGCTTCCACTTTACCGGTGAAGTAGTTGAACATCATCACGGCGGGGATAGCTACGAACAGTCCTAGAGCTGTGGTGACCAGAGCTTCAGAAATACCGCCGGCAACCGCGCCCAGACCGGTAGCTTTCTGTTGAGCGATCTTGTTAAATGCGTTCAAAATACCGATAACCGTTCCCAGCAGTCCTACGAATGGAGCGGTTGAACCGATGGTGGCCAGTCCACCCAGGCCGCGCTTCAATTCGGCGTGGACGATGGCTTCTGCCCTCTCCAGAGCGCGCTTGCTTGCTTCAATTTGCTCGCCGGGAATTTCAGTGGAATCGCCATGGGCCTTAAATTCCTGCAGACCAGCGGTCACAACCTTGGCCAGATGGCTTTTCTTGTTACGCTCGGCCACGCGGATAGCTTCATCAAGCTTGCCTTCACGCAGGGCGCCGGCAACCAGTGGGGCGAATTGACGTGACTGTTTGCGGGCCGCGCTGAATGAAATCCAGCGGTCTATCATCACGCCGATGGACCATGCCGACATAATAAAGAGAATTCCTACGATTGTGAGAGCCGGCCAACCCATGTGCTTGACCAGGGAAATAGGGTCTGACCAGTTGACGCTGGTATCTTCCTGAAAGAGCCAAAATGCGGCCAGATGGGCTTTGGCCAGCGTGAGAGTTGCAATATTTGCGAAAAGCATGAGTTTAAGTTTTCCTCCTCAGAACTTTGAGAACTTTATTTAGTGCCTTTTGCCGAGAACCCCATTTAGGGGAGGGCTAGAACAGCGCGACAAAGGAACATCCCTTGGAATCTTTCTGGTTCGGAAGGACCAGAATTAAATCTGGTCCATTCATCACCTTTATCGAGACTGCTTACATATGGAACTGAACTCTAATCGTTGTTTCCACTTCTACCGGTTCGCCGTTCAAGATATAGGGCTTGTATTTCCACTGCTTTACGGCATCCATAGCAGCCTGGATGAGAATTGGATGCCCTTGCATGGCATGAAGGTTTTCAATCACCCCTGCTTTACTTATCGTTGCCTGCAGAAGCACGTCACCCTGAATATGGGCAATACGGGCCATCTGAGGATACTGGGGCGTGACGTCATGGATCTTAAGACCGTCAGCCACTCCGGTTGAGATGCGTAATTTCTGCGGCGTGGCTACTTTCGGAGGAGGTGCAGCTGAACCAATAATGCCGCCAATGACTCCACCCGCTGATCCGCCGGGCACTCCGCCCACAACTCCGCCTGTTACGCCTGATGCGGCAGGCGTTTCTTCTTCCTTGATCATCTGGATCTTTTTGGGGATCTTGCTTGGAGTGCGCAGTGCGCCATCCACAATTTCGCTCACCTTTTGTACGTGCTGAATCTGGGGAGCGGCTGGTGGCGGCGGTGGCGGTGGTGGTGGCGGGGCCACGAGCCAGGTTGTGAGCTGCCCTTTAGGCAATGCTTCAGTAAAGATAAGAGGCAGCAATATCAGAAATAGAACAAGACCAATCTGTACGCTGGTTGAAATCAGGGTCGTCCATTTCTGGTTCGTCCTGATCTGGCCTCCGGATTCCATCAGGCTGTCTTCAAACATGCCTTATCTCCAATCCTAGGGGGACTATGCAATAGTTAAATTGGACACCGGGACTGCTTGTTTTGCTCCCAAAAACCGAAAAAAATTCGGTCCTATACTTTCACGCGAACTTTACCCTTTGTACCCTGGGTAGGCAGGGGAACTGACCCTCGTCCTGAGTTGCTGGAACGCCACTCCGTGTACGCTACGAGCATGGGAGCAGCCACGGCAATCGACGAGTATGTGCCTATTAGGATGCCGATTACCAGCGCAAAGGAAAACCCGTGAAGTACCTCTCCACCAAAAAGATACAACGAGAGTACCGTCAGGAAAGTCAAACCAGAGGTCAAAATGGTCCGGCTCAGGGTCTGATTAATACTCTTATTGACGATTTCTGCCAGGCTTTCCCGCCGCAGAATCTTCACGTTCTCCCGGATACGGTCAAACACCACAATGGTGTCGTTCATCGAGTAGCCGACGAGTGTCAGAATCGCGGCGATAACAGTAAGCGTTATCTCCTGATTCGTCAAGGAGAAAGCCCCCAGGGTAATTAAAGTATCGTGAAAAACCGCCACCACGGCGGCCACGCCGTAGATCATTTCAAAGCGGAACCACAGATAAATCAACATCGCCAGGAGCGAGAATCCCACAGCCAGGCTGGCCTGCTTTTTTAGCTGACCACCAACCTGCGGGCCAACGATGTCCGCGCTGCGTACGCCAAAGTCGCTGACGTAAAAATTCTGGTTCAGAGTATCTACCACTGGGTTGGGAACAGTACCTTTCAGATCATCAATGTTGCGCAGAACGCCGCCGTGAACGCGATCACGGAAATCCATGATCTGGTGAGCAATGCGTTCATACTCAGCAGGTTCGGCATGCATGGGATCGCCGGAAACCAATGCCTGGCGCACTGCCGCAAAACCTACGCGATCACTGTTATTGAGATCCTGTTTGCCCTCGACCGGATGGGTTTCTAACGCATTGATAATCTGGTTTTTGCCTTTGGAAATATCGGATTCGCTGGTTTCCTTTTCATCCAGCTTAATCACCACTTCATTGTCGGAAGGAACACCGTAGCGCTGTATCACGGCATTGTGCAGCCCGGCCTTGTCCAGGTCAGAGCGGATGGCGCTGTTGTTCGGCGTTTCAACGAACTTCACGTACACCAGCGTGCCGCCGCGGAAATCCACGCCCAGCGGAATGCCATGCCAGAACAGCATGGAAAGAATGCCGGCCACGCTGAAGATCAGTGAAAAGCTGAGGAAGTACCACTTTTTTCCAAGGAAATCGATGTTTGTATTGCGAAAAAATTCCACTGTGTTTGACCTTTTGAGCTAGATGCTGAGCGCTTCTCCGCGCGCCTTGCGGCTGAGAACAGCATCGAAAATTACACGCGAAACAAAAACTGCCGTAAACAGATTGGCCAACAAACCGAAGATCAGCGTCAGACCAAATCCGCTGACAGGTCCTGTGCCAACAAAAAACAAAATCAGGGCTGAAACAATTGTGGTTACGTGCGTATCCAGAATTGTCGTCCACGCTCGATCAAATCCCTGGTCCACCGCGGCTGCGGACGCCTTGCCGTTGCGCAGCTCTTCACGAATGCGCTCAAAAATAAGTACATTCGAGTCCACGCCCATACCGACGGTGAGAATCACTCCGGCAATTCCCGGCAGTGTCAACACAGCGCCGGTGAAACCCATGAAGCCGAGCAGGATAATCAAATTCAAAATCAATGCCAGATCAGCATTGATGCCGGCGCCACGATAGTAAATCAGCATGAAGATCAACACGGCAACCATGCCGGCGATCGCGGCTTTTACGCCGGAGCGAATGGAATCCGCGCCCAGTGAAGGTCCAACCGTGCGCTCTGTAAGATAGTGCAAGCTGGCCGGCAGTGCGCCGGACCGAAGCAACATAGCCAGGTCCTTTGCGCTCTCTTCCGTGAATCCGCCTTCTATCATGCCCGTGTCATTGATCTGGCCGTTGATGCTGGGTGCCGTAATCACATGGTTATCCAGCACAATAGCCAGATTGCTGGGATCAGAGCTGTCTTTGCTGTGCGCGGCGGTAAACTGCCCAAATTTTTTGCCGGCAGCAGCCGTCAGGTAGAAATTAACAATCGGTTCGTTGGTGTCGGACTTATTGCCGGGATCGGCGCTGCGAATATCGGTTCCGCTCACCACGGGAACGCGGGCCACAATCATGAAGCCGCCCTCTTCCGCGCCACGCCGCGGCTTAACCGGTAGAATGACCGTATTCGGCGGCAAAACACCACCGTGCGCCTGCAAGGCAGCTGCTTCTGTGGGATACGTGGTTCCATGGTCCAAGCCTTCGCGCAACTCAAGGCGCGCCGTGGACTGAATAATCTCTTTCACTCGGCCAGGATCGTCAACGTCAGGCAGTTGTACCAGAATCTGGTTCTCTCCCATGCCGTTTTTCTGGATCTGCGGCTCGCTCACACCCAGGCTATCAACGCGGGTGCGGATCGCTTCAATCGATTGCTCCAGCGTGCGGTCCTTCAAATCGGCCAGTTGCTGTGGCTTCATGGTCATGATCCAGCTATTGTCTGGTCCTGCCGTGACCTCATATTCCGGCAAATGGTCTGCAACAATGCCACGCACCGTGGACGACGCATCAAGCGAAACACCCTTGATAATCACTTTTTCCGGCTGATTGTCTTCTTTGGCGATGTCGGCAAAGGTGACTTTGGCCTTTTGCAGCTCGTCTTTCATCGTCTCAACTGCATGGTCAGACTGGGCGCCGACAGCGTCATTCACCATCACCTGAAGAATCAGGTGGGTTCCGCCAGTTAAATCAAGCCCCAGGTGAATTCTCTGCCGCAGTGAGTCTTTCAGACCCTGTCCGCTAAAGCCCTTGGGGATGCCGAGCATTCCATAGAGAAATATGAGCAGTGTTCCAACGATGATTCCGGTTTTGATAAGTAAGTTTTTCTGCATGTTCGTAAACGCCAATTCTTCTAAGCTGGTTTTTTCTCTTCTTCGTCACGATTAATGGAAACAATTGAGGTCTTTGCTACTTCAAGCCGCAGATTGTCAGGCGGCACGCGCAGGTGCATGGCATCGTCCTTGAGGGCGATGACAATGCCCCGGATTCCTCCGCTGGTGGTCACGCGGTCGCCAGTTTTCAAGCCGCTCAGCACATCCTGCCAGCGCTTCTGTTTACGCTGCTGAAAATAAAACGTGGCAAAGATAAAAAGCAGGGGGAGCAGCAGGAAAAAGCCCAGACTGCCACCCGCACCACCGGCTTGAAACAGTAAAAAAATAGTTGCCATGTTCATCATGCAAAGATTGCCTTCACCGTACGCACACGTCCCTCAACTGGAGTGCGACGCTTTAAATACCCTGATTTGTGACCGCTGATCAAATACCGCCCGGGACTCCGCGCATGGCAAAAATGGCGCTGGAGTAATTCGGAGGTTTCGTTTGACGCCTGAATCAGGGGAACTCAGGCCAAGGACACACTTCCTGACAGCACTCCTGAGAAGTCCCCAAGCGTTATAGCATGACGCACCCTACGCATGGTGTCAAGGTAGTAGGCCAGATTATGAATCGTGTTTAACACCGCAGCCAGCGGCTCTGCTGAGACAAAAAGATGCCGCAGGTAGGCACGGGTATATCGGGCACAGACCCGGCACTCACATTTGGGGTCGGCCGGCCCCTGGTCCTGGGCAAAACGGGCATTCTTAATATTGATCCTTCCTTCGGATGTGAACAGGAGTCCGTGCCGTGCAGCGCGTGTCGGCAGGACACAATCCATCATGTCCACTCCCATCGCGGCATATCGTACGATTTCCTCCGGATAGCCCACACCCATAACATAGCGTGGCTTGTCCTTTGGCAGGATCTCGAGCACGGTGGCGATCATCTCCATGGTTTTCTCCCGCGACTCGCCAACACTCAACCCGCCTATGGCGTAGCCGGGAAAATCCAGCTCTACCGTGCGCTCTGCGGATTCGCGCCGAAGGTCGGCATACATGCCGCCCTGGACAATCCCGAAAAGCGCAGGAGCCCCGGGAACGTTTTTTTGTATGGCCACTTCAGATTCTCCGATCACCCGATCACCCGATGTCCCGATCACCCGATTTGCCCATGGCGCTTCCTGCTTGTGCGCCTCAAAATAATCTTTGGAACGCTTGGCCCAGCGTAGCGTGAGTTCCATCGATCTGCGCACACGGTCCCGCTCCGCCGGATGCTCCGTGCATTCGTCGAAGGCCATCACAATGTCGGCGCCCAACGCAATTTGAATTTCCATGGAGCGCTCCGGCGTGAACAGATGTGAGGTACCGTCCAAATGTGAGCGAAAACTCACGCCTTCCTCGCTCACTTTGCGGAGCTCGCTCAGGCTGAAGACCTGAAAGCCGCCGGAATCCGTAAGAAGAGCGCGATCCCAGCTCATGAATTTGTGCAGTCCGCCCAGGCTGCGAACCAGCTCGTGCCCCGGCCGCAAATACAGGTGGTAAGTGTTGCCCAGAATGATTCGCGCGCCAAGGTCTTCCAGAATGTCCTGCGATACGGCTTTGACAGTGCCTGCCGTTCCTACAGGCATGAACGTGGGTGTGTCCACCGGACCGTGGGCAGTATCAATACGCCCGAGCCGGGCAGCGCCAGCCTGGGCTTGGATAGAAAAAGGAAGGAGCACAGATAATATGTTACAAAAACTCCCAGCAGGCATTCATTGAAACCCTATGATTCCGATCTATGAAAATTATGGCTTGTATAAGCCGCGCATGAATGTCCGCAAGATGGTGGAAGAGTTGTTGATGGAGGTGGCCCCTGAATATTTGCAAGGGTTCGGGAAGTATTGTTCTATCCAGTCAGACTCGCCTGCCAAGAAAAGACCGTCGCAAAAAATTCCTGAGCCGAGGGCGAAAAATTCCTTCGACAGATGTGCTGGGATTCTATAGCCAAAGCTGGAAAGGACGTCCCGCATATATTGAGCTCTACGTCGATAAAATCCTGGCTCAGGCTCCCGGTTTGATCCTCTATATCCCTATGGCGCGATTCATTTTGATCGCTAGCGTGCTTTATCACGAGCTTGGCCATCATCTGCACAAAACGCAATATCCAGAATTTAAAGAGAAAGAAGATGTCGCAGAAGAGTGGCGGCGGAAGTTAACAAGAGCCGCTGTCCGCAAGCGCTACCGCTATGTTATGCCACTGATGAAGTTCTACCGTTTGCTCATTTCATGGTTTGTATCTAGGAGCGGTCAAAAACGCCGTCGTTAAGTCGCACCAACCCGCTTCACCACTGTCGTCAGCATGAAAACGGCAAGCAAACGAGGCATTACTACTATTTGCTCTGCTTCACCTGCTTCTCCGCCATCTTTGCCGGATTCACAATCGCCCGCGTCACCGTGCCGCGTCCTATCTCAGCCACGCCGTTATGCGCAGTCACGCGAAAAACATAGAAGCGTCCGTTCTGTGACTCCAGTACGGCATCCGCTTTTACATGGGCGCCAATCGTGGTGGCGGCGCGATGTTCAATATTGATGGCGGTGCCCACGCTGATCTCGCCTTCGTCAAGGTATGGCAGCATGGCGCTGGCGGCAGCCCACTCCATCATGCCGATCATGTTGGGTGTTGAGTAAATCGGAGGCAGCTCCGCTCTGTGATAGTTCAGCGTGTGCTGGTGCTTTACAGTTTCTTCCGCGTGGCCGCTAATCCCCAGTTGAATCTCTTTTGCCATGCTCAAGAATTTATCAAATCGCCAGACCTTGCTTCGTAAAAAGCGGGCTTTTAAAAGAACGTGCTTTAAAAAAAAGAAAAGGCCAGGCAAGAAGCCTGACCAATCGAAAAAGTAATTTCAGCTCTGATGATTAGCTTTTGAGTTTAGTGATGCTCGCAATGGGCGCGCGCCTCTTCCAGCTCATGGCGGCGCTTTTCGGCTTGATGACTGTGCTCGCCATGCTTGGCAACGGCGTCGTCCAGTTTGCGCTGCGCATCATGGATCCTGCGTTCGCATCTATCTTCAGTGGTGACGGCAGAAAGCTGGGTGGGAATTGCCATGCTGATAAAGCCTGTGATGATCAGCGCGGCAAAAAGCGTTCTGATTTTCTGCATTCTTCCTCCTCGTGCAAAATATCTGGTGTAAGACTTCTAGTGTAAAAGATCTTAGTCCTAAAGGTTATATGCATAAAGCCTTGTTTTTGTTGCCTATTGCACCATGGATAGAGCAAGGTGAACAGGCGCTGTATAATTAAGAATTGTCCTCATGACATCAAGACAAGTAGTGAAATCCGCAACAAATAAGAACAAAATCCGCTCCACCACCGTCGTGTGCGTGCGCCGTGGCAACAGCGTGGTCATGGCCGCCGATGGCCAGGTCACATTGGGCGAAGGCGTTATCAAGCACACAGCCAGGAAAATTCGCCGTTTGTACAATGACAAGATTCTTGCCGGCTTTGCCGGATCAACAGCCGACGCATTCTCACTCTTCAGCCGCTTTGAAGCCAAGCTGGAGCAATATCACGGCAATCTTGGACGTGCGGCAGTCGAGCTGGCCAAAGACTGGCGCACAGACAAGATGCTGCGCCATCTGGAAGCATTGCTGCTGGTTGCCGACGGCTCGTTAACATTTCTGATCAGCGGCGCTGGCGACGTAATTGAGCCAGACAGCGGCGTGGCCGCCATCGGCAGCGGCGGATCCTACGCGCTGGCCGCAGCCCGCGCCCTGATGGACAATACTGACCTTCCCGCACGCAAGATCGCGGAAGAGGCCATGAAGATTGCAGGAAAAATCTGTATCTACACCAATGAGAATTTCATCGTAGAGGAGCTGGCAGCTGTTCCGGAAAAGGCAGGAACCGCCGCTCCCACGCACTAAAAGCCCATGGCAGGCTATTCAGGAACGCCGCTCATCCAGAAAATCGGGATCAAGCCCGGACACAGGGTTGTTCTGCGCAACCATCCCGCCAGTTTTGTAAAAGACCTGGGCAAATTTCCTGAAGGCGCGGAAAGTTCAGAGCGGCTCGCCGGTAAAGCCAACGTGATTGTTTATTTCACTGACCGGCTGGCGGAGCTGGAAAAAGATTTTCCGCGGCTCGGTACAGCGCTGGTTCCGGATGGCATGGTGTGGATCGGCTGGCCCAAAAAAGCCAGCGGGCATATGACGGATCTGACAGAAGATATCGTCCGCAAAGTTGGACTTGCCAGCGGCCTGGTTGACGTAAAAGTTTGCGCCATCGATGAAACGTGGTCAGGATTGAAGTTTGTGATTCGCGTGAAAGACAGGAAAAGTAAATAGCAAATGGCAATTAGCAAAATCAGATACCAAAATCAGATACAAGGTGTCTTCAATTTGGCTAGTTGCCAATTGCTATCTGCTACTTGCTAGACCGCAAAGCGACGGAAATTGAAGGAGTTGAAATGGCAATTTTTCTCCCCAGCGTGGCCGAAGAGAGTGACGTCATTCTGGATGATCTTACCCCCAGGGAAATTGTTTCTGAACTGGATAAATACGTTGTAGGCCAGCATGACGCCAAGCGCGCTGTGGCCATTGCGCTGCGCAATCGCATGCGGCGGCAGAAGCTTCCGCCCGATATCGCGGAAGACATCATGCCGAAAAACATCATTATGATTGGCCCCACGGGCGTGGGGAAAACAGAGATTGCCCGCCGCCTGGCGCGGCTTGCCAACTCTCCGTTTCTGAAAGTTGAGGCTTCGAAGTTTACTGAAGTAGGCTACGTTGGCCGCGATGTGGAATCGATGATTCGGGACCTGGTCGAAATCTCCATTGACATGGTGCGCGAGGAAAAGCTGGAAGAGGTTGCCGACAAAGCCGAGCAACAAGCAGAAGAAAGATTGCTGGACCTGTTACTGCCCGCTACTCCCGCTCCCGCTGCTTCCACCGCTGGGTTTGCGTTGGTCACAGAAGAAGGCGACTCCGCTTCCCGCACACGGGAAAAGCTGCGCATCCAGCTGCGCGAAGGCAAGCTCGATGAACGCACGGTTGAGTTGGAAGTGCGGGAACGTTCCACGCCGGCGTTTGAAATCATCTCCAACCAGGGCATTGAGGAGATGGATATCAACATCAAAGACATGCTGCCCAATCTCTTCGGTCAGCGCACTAAAAAACGCAAGATGAAAGTGAGCGAGGCTTTTGAGTATCTGGTGCAGGAAGAAGAGTCGCGCCTGATTGATATGGATCAGGTCACGCGCACCGCGGTGGAGCGCGTGGAGCAGTCCGGCATTATCTTCCTTGATGAGATCGACAAGATCGCCGGACGTGAAGGCGGCCACGGGCCGGATGTTTCGCGCGAAGGCGTGCAGCGTGACATTCTGCCCATCGTGGAAGGCACCACGGTTAATACGCGCTATGGGATGGTGCGGACCGACCATATTTTGTTCATCGCTGCCGGCGCATTCCATGTCTCCAAGCCCAGCGACCTGATTCCGGAACTGCAGGGCCGCTTCCCGATTCGCGTAGAGCTGAAGTCGCTGACCATGGCGGATTTCATCGCCATCCTGACCGAGCCGAAGTCGTCACTGGTGAAGCAATACACCGCGTTGCTGGAAACTGAAGGCCTCAAGCTGGAATTCACACGTGAAGCACTGGACGAAGTGGCCAACTTTGCTTTTCAGGTGAATGAAGCCACAGAGAACATTGGCGCGCGCCGCCTGCATACGATCATGGAGCGCGTGCTGGATGAGATCAGCTTCAACGCACCGGACATGAAAGAAAAATCGGTCAACGTTGACGCCGAATATGTGCGCAAAATGCTGCGCGATATTGTGAAGGACCAGGATTTGTCGCGATATATTCTGTAATCAAGAATCAGCCGCGAATAGCGCGAATAAACTCGAATTTAAAAAGAATTCGCGGTGTTGCGTTCATTCGCGGCTAAATCTATGTCTCTGCGATAAGATTTCTAGCTTGAAAACTCTGGTGACGATAGTGATCCCTCGCCGCGATCGGGATGTTAGAAGAATAGCAATCTTCTTTGCATTGGTTGTCACGCTTACCGGGTGTGGAGTCCCCGGCGCGCCGCTGCCGCCGTCACTGGATATACCCAAGTTTGTTGGCGATCTGAAAGCTGTGCGCAAAGGCGATACGGTCACGCTCACCTGGACCACACCCACTGAAACCACGGACGGAGAACTCGTCAAAAAGCCGGGCAAGATGCTGGTGCAGCGGGCACTCACTTCAGGCCAAGGATCTGAGCTGAAGTTCCAGACAATTTCTGAAGTCACCCTGGAACCGACATTGAAAAAAGAGCGCGGCGAAGAGGCCACCGCAAAGGACACGCTGAGCAATTCCCTACGCTCCGGAGACGTTGAGTTTGCCGTCTATACCGTGCTGGCGCAGAATCGCAACGGAAAATCATCTGGCCTGCCGAACCGCATCTCTGTGCCGCTGATGCCAAGCTTGGCACCGCCAAAAAACGTTTCTGCGCGCCCTGTTCCCACCGGAGTCATGATCAGCTGGGAAGAGGTTCCACCGCCGGCAAGCAATTCGCAGCTTCAGACACAGCAGTCATACAAGCTGATGCGCCGTTTGATCGGAGCGAATGATGCGGTGCCGGTGAAGCAGTTCAACCTGGTCGACCACCAGAAAGATTTCACTGATACCGGCATTGAGTGGGAAAAGTCTTATCAATACTGGATCACGCCGGTTACGCAATGGCAGGCAGACAAGCGCAAAGGCGAGATGGAGGGCGACGATTCCAACGCAGTTGAAATCCTTGCCCACGATACTTTCCCGCCTGCCGTGCCGTCCGGCTTACAGGCAGTTTTCAGCTCTGTGCCGCCAAACTCGTTCATCGACCTGACATGGACCCCCAACGATGAGCCAGATCTGGCTGGATATAACGTCTATCGCCGCAGTGAGAATACGCCTCCGGCCAGGGTCAACACGGAGCTGGTCAAGACGCCACGTTTCCCCGATCCTGGGATTCAGCCGAGAATGAAATACTTCTATTCAGTTACTGCCGTGGATGTACGCGGCAATGAAAGCGCCAAATCTGAAGAGACATCAGAAACCGTGCCGAAAGATTAGCTGCTTAGCCAACCACCTGCTTTCAGGCGAGTTGACTGTCCGCAATCGGTAAGCTAGCCTCAATAGCTGGCCTGTAAGCAATGATTTACGCTGAACAGGCCCTGCCTTAAGCGGCAAAGAGTTTGGGTCAAGACTTGGCCGGTCTGTACCATCTCTCATGGAGTCCGCAATCAGATGAAAGCTCTGCGCAAATCACTGATTTTAAAAATAGTTGTCTTCTGTCTGGCGGTGGTGGAGCTGGGCCACACGGAAGGCCTCAGGCCTGTCCATGCCAAGAAGGCGATTGTGGTCAGCGTGCATCAGGAAGCTTCAGAGGTGGGCGCGGACATTATGCGCCACGGCGGCAATGCCGTGGATGCTGCTGTAGCCACGGGATTTACGCTTGCCGTGGTGCATCCAGCGGCGGGAAATATTGGTGGCGGCGGCTTTATGCTGCTGCGCAAGGCCGACGGTGAAATCCATTTCATGGACTACCGGGAAAAAGCTCCCAAAGCTGCTACGCGTGACATGTATCTGGACGCGCAAGGAAACGTCATTCCCAAAGCCAGCTTGATTGGATACAAATCTGTCGGCGTGCCGGGATCGGTAGCAGGCCTGGTTTACGCGGAGCAGCATTGGGGCAAGCTGACGCTCAAGACCGTAATGCAGCCGGCCATCAAGCTGGCGCGCGATGGCGTGCGCTTGACGTACGAAGAAGCACAGTCCATGCATTACCAGGAACTGACGCAGTTCCCTGACTCCAGGCGCATCTTCCAGCGTGACGGCAACTTCTATGAGCCGGGAGAAATCTTCCGCCAGCCCGAACTAGCAAAGACGCTGGAGAAGATCGCTGCTGATCCAAATGATTTTTATAAAGGCGCCATGGCGCGAGAACTTGCCGCGGAGATCAAACAGGGCGGTGGAATCATCACCGCGGAAGACCTGGCGGAATATGAAGTGAAAGAGCGGCAGCCGGTGCGCGGAACGTATCGTGGCTATGAGGTGATCAGCGCGCCACCGCCAAGCTCCGGCGGCATCACCATGCTGGAGACGCTGAACATTCTGGAAGGTTACAACCTGGGCAAGATGGGCAATCGCTCAGCCGATGCGATCCATATCACGAGCGAAGCTTTTCGACGGGCATTTTATGATCGTGCGGAGCTGCTGGGCGATCCTGACTTCGCCCGGATTCCCGTTGCCCAGTTGATCGACAAGAAATATGCCGATGCCTGGCGGCAGTTACTGGACACGGCGCGCGCGACAGACAGCAAAGATGTGCGCCGGCCCTCCGGCTTCGGTGAACTTGATCGCTCTGCCGCGCTGCAGCCTTATACCGGACACGAATCCAACAACACCACGCATTACTCGGTCGTGGATGAAGAAGGCAATGCAGTCTCAGTGACAACAACTTTGAATGATGGCTTTGGCTCCGCCGTGACTGCGGGCAAACTTGGCTTTTTGCTCAATGACGAAATGGATGATTTCACCTCCAAGCCCGGAGTACCAAATGGTTACGGATTGATTCAAGGCGAGGCCAATGCTATTGCGCCGGGCAAACGTCCGCTGAGCGCCATGTCGCCGACTATCGTTTTAAAGGGCGGCCAACTTTTCCTGGTGCTGGGCTCGCCTGGCGGGCCGCGCATTATCAGCACCGTCGCCAATATTCTGATGGGCGTCATCGATTACGGTCTGGATATCCAACAGGCGGTCAACGCAACGCGCTTCCATCACCAGTGGGAGCCAGATGAGATTGACATTGAACGTAATGGCATCTCGCCGGACACCATCAAGCTGCTGGAGACGCGGGGCCACAAGATCAAAGAGCAAGGCTACTGGAGCGACGGCGAGTGCATTGCCATTGACCTAAAAACCGGTGAGCGGCTGGGCGCGGCTGACGGCCGTAACGGCGGAAAGGCGGTTGGCTACTGATGCTGCGCGCAATGTCGAGCTACGTCTTTATCAAGAAGCGGCTGCATCCCGGCCTGCTGGACAGCATGGTCCGCGGCGGTGCGCAGGCGATTGAAATTTTTGGCGCGCGCGGCCATTTTAACTATCACGAAAAAGAGCACATCAAAGAGCTGGGCAACTGGTTCAAGTCAGAGAAGATTGAATTTCATTCCGTCCACGCACCCATTTACATGGACAACAATTTCCATTCCGGCGGACCGCCGGTGAGCATTGTTGATCCGGACAAGCGCAACCGCATTGAAGCCATGGACGAGATCAAGCGAGCGATTGAAGTGGCGGAATACGCGCCGTTCAAATATCTGATCCAGCACATTGGCAAGAGCGATGAATATGACGATCCGCGCAAGTTTGAAAATGCTCTGAGCGGTATTGAACACCTGCGGGCTTTTGCGCGTCCGCTGGGCGTAAGCCTGCTGCTGGAAAATATTCCTAATGATCTCTCCATGCCGGAAAAGCTGGTTGAGATCATGCGTTTGCTGCGCTATGAAGATCTGGGCGTCTGTTTTGATGTGGGTCATGCGCACCTGACGAGCACGGTGCATCAGGCTTTTGGCGTGCTGGAAAGCCGAATTCGCTCCACGCATGTCCACGATAACAATCGCGATAAAGACGCGCATCTATGGCCCGGCGAAGGCAATATCGATTGGGACCAGACCATGCAATCCCTGCGCGGGGCCACGCACCAGCCTGCGCTGCTGCTGGAAATTGAAGGCGCGGAAGGCATGGATGTGCCGGGCAAGATGGCTGAGACGTATCGCAAGCTGGAGAGCGTGGGCGTGGGAGCGCAAGAGTAAAAGTTTTTATGGACACAACGACTATACAGGCAGCAATGACCACGATTGCAGACGTGGGCAAGCATGATGGCCAGGCCGTAATGATTCACGGTTGGCTTTACAACAAGCGTGAAAGCGGCAAGCTTATCTTTCCCATCTTTCGCGATGGCACTGGTGTGATTCAGGGCGTGGCGCCAAAGAACCAGGTAACGCCTGAAGTTTTTGATGCACTCAAAACACTCACTGACGAATCAAGCGTGGTGGTTACGGGCAAGGTCCGTGCGGACAAGCGCGCGCCTGGCGGTTATGAACTGGATGTCAGCGACGTAAAGATCATCCAGCGCGTTCCAGAGGATGAGCCGTTCCCCATTGCCCGCAAAGAGCACGGCATTGATTTTCTGATGGAGAACCGCCATCTCTGGGTGCGGTCGCCCCGGCAGACGGCGATCCTGCGTGTGCGGGCGGAGATTGTTCGCGCGGCCAGGAATTTCTTTGATGAGCGCGGCTTCACTCTCACCGATCCGCCGATCCTTACGCCCGCGGCTTGTGAAGGAACATCGACGCTGTTTGAAGTGAATTATTTTGACGATCAGGCATTCCTCACGCAGTCAGGGCAGCTTTATATCGAAGCCACGGCCATGGCGCTGGGTAAGGTTTATTCGTTTGGGCCCACGTTCCGCGCGGAGAAATCCAAGACGCGCCGCCATCTGACCGAGTTCTGGATGGTGGAGCCGGAAGTTGCTTACGCGGATCTCGATGACCTGATGCACTTAGCGGAAGAATTTATCAGCCATGTGGTGCAGGCAGCCGTTGCCAATCGCAAGGCCGATCTTGAGACGATTGGACGCAATGTAACCAAACTGGCCAACATCAAGCCGCCATTTCCGCGCATCACCTATGACGAAGCCGTAAAGATGCTGCAGGAGGGCCATGCCAAGGGGCTAGTGGAAGCGAAGTTTGAGTACGGCGGAGATTTTGGTTCGCCAGATGAAACGTATATTTCATCGCAGTTTGAGCGGCCAGTGATGGTGCATCGCTACCCGGCAAAAGTAAAAGCGTTTTACATGGAGCCTGATCCGCAGAATCCTGATCTGGCGCTTTGCGTGGACGTGCTGGCGCCGGAAGGTTATGGCGAGATCATTGGCGGGTCGCAGCGCATTGGCGACTACAACCTGCTGCTGAAGCGCATCAGGGAGCATGACCTGCCGGAAGAGGCTTTCAAGTGGTATCTGGACTTACGCAAGTTTGGCGGAGTGCCGCACTCCGGATTCGGCATGGGCATTGAGCGCGCCGTGGCCTGGGTATGCGGACTGGAGCACGTCCGCGAAACGATTCCGTTTGCCCGAACATTGACGCGCATCTATCCATAGAATTTTACAAAATATGAAGATCAGGAAAGTATGACTCCGGAACCGACAACACAGACAGTGGTAGCAACGCCTGGCACGACCAAGGTTGAACCAGCGAACCCTCCCGTTGTGGCGGACAACATTACTCCCAAGAAAATCAGGATCCTGGGCGTGCCGCTGGATCTTGGGCAGTCGCGCCGCGGTGTGGATATGGGGCCTTCCGCCGTGCGTGTCGCTGGACTGGAAGCGCGGTTGGAAGAACTTGGCCATGTGGTGGAAGATGGCGGCAATATTCCGGTGGCGATCGCCGAACAGAAAAAATCAGGCGATCCCCATGCCAAGTATCTAAAAGAAATTACCGCAACCTGCACCAAGCATGCAGAAGCGGTGATGAAGACGCTGGAAGCTGGAAAATTTCCGCTGGTGTTGGGAGGCGATCACTCGGTTGCCGCAGGGACCGTGGCCGGAGTGGCGGAATATTTCCGCCAGCAGCAGCGCGCGCAGGAGCGCAAGGTTGGCCTGATCTGGATTGATGCCCATGCCGATATCAATACGCCCGAGACTTCTCCCAGCGGCAACGTGCATGGCATGCCGTTGGCGGCCATCATGGGGCTGGGACCACCGGAATTGGCTGGCATTTACGGATTCTCTCCAAAAGTGCATGCGGAAAATTGCGTTTTGATTGGCGTGCGCGATGTGGACGTGCGCGAAAAGGAAAATATCAAGGAGACCGGTATTGAGGTCTATACCATGCGCGATATCGACGAGCGCGGCATGCGCACGGTGATTGAAGAAGCGCTGCGCATTGCCGGGCGCGGGACAGCCGGCTATCACGTCTCGCTCGACATGGATTGGATCGATCCGGAAGATGCTCCGGGCGTGGGGACGCCGGTGCGCGGCGGCGCAAGCTATCGCGAAGCCCATCTGGCCATGGAGATTATCTCCGATCACGGGCGTATGACCAGCTTTGAGATTGTGGAAGTGAATCCTGTCATCGACGAGCACAATCGCACGGCTGATCTGGCGGTGGAGCTGGCGCTTTCTGCGTTTGGGAAGAAGATTCTGTAACCCATTTTTGCTGCAGATATACGCTGATAAACACTGATCAAACAGAGTTGCTGGTGAGGCACGCTTAACCAGCTTCGCGTTACAATCAAATAGTCGCAGTTTTGCTGTTGTTCCACTCGCCCCGGAGGAAGAATGCGCTACTCACGTCTGGCCCTGTCATTATTTTTTATGCTGAGTCTTGCGGCAATGGCCGTTGCCCAGGACGATCAGGACAATAAGCCCAAGCGCCCGCCCTCCACGGCGGAAGAGCGCCAGCGCTTTTTGGCTCTCACGCACAAGCTGGAGCAGACGCCGCTGGATAAGTCACTCTACAAAGAAAAAGCCTGGGCCAAACAGTGGCTGGAAGACGTTCCGGATATCAACATAAATATCTGCGCGCCAATCCTGTTTGGCGTGGAATTTGTGGCTGAGCAGAACAATTTCACGCCACAACTTTCTTATCAGGCCACCTTCGGCAGCGCGGCTTACATCATTGAACATCCTGATAAGAAGAATGACACCACATCGCAATACATTGCCGGCGTGGAAAGCGCGCTCAAAGCGTATAGCGCGATTGTGAAGAGCGATCCTGATGCCAAGTCCAAAGCCCTGGACAACCTGCTGGACAAACAAAAGCAGGGCAAGCTGGCGGATTTCGTTCGCACAAACAGCAAGCCTTGCGACGATAAAAAGGAAGGCTGAGAGCGCGCGGCTATCCAGCTATAAATCAGTTAAATCATTTCTGCCTGCAAAATATTCTTAGCGATTAGGCTCCCTCCTTCGACAAGCTCAGTGTCGGGATTTCAGAAGAAAGTCAGCTCTGAATGCTGACGGCTGAGTGCTGAGTGCTTTAGAGTAGTTTCATGAAGAAGCTTCGGGTTGGCATTCTGTTCGGCGGCCGCAGCGGAGAACATGAAGTCTCGCTGCTTTCAGCGGCCTCGGTCCTTAAAGCAATCGACAAATCAAAGTATGACGTGGTGCCAATTGGCATTACCAAGGAAGGCCGATGGCTGACCGACACGCACGCCAAGCGCCTGCTCCATGGCGAGAACAAGCCAGAAGAGAGCGGACGCCATTTGCGCGCCGGTGATCCCGCAGCCACACCGGGTGCCGTGGTGCTGGCCAAGGGCGAGGCCGTGATTGTTCCTCCGGTGCCGGATGCGCATGGACTGGTTCCGTTTGAGAGCGCGGCTTCTTCCACGAACCAGGGCATCGACGTGGACGTAATCTTTCCAGTGTTGCATGGCACGTTTGGCGAAGACGGCACAATTCAAGGCCTGTTCGAGCTGGCGGACATTCCATATGTGGGCGCGGGCGTGCTTGGTTCGGCGGCTGGCATGGACAAAGATGTGATGAAGCTGCTTTTTGCCGCGGCGGGATTACGCATTGTGAAGCATGTGACATTGCTGCGCAGCCAGTGGGAGAAAGACAAGAAGAAGGCTGTGAAACTGGTGGAGAGCAAATTGAAGTATCCAGTATTTGTGAAGCCAGCCAACCTGGGATCATCGGTCGGAATTTCCAAAGCGCATGATCGCAAAGAGCTGGGGCCGGCCATTGAGATGGCAGCCAGTTATGACCGCAAAATCGTGATTGAGCAGGGCGTGGGCGGCAAAAAGCAAAAGGCACGAGAACTGGAGATCTCAGTGCTCGGCAATGATGAGCCCAAGGCTTCCACGGTAGGGGAGATTGTGCCGTCAGCGGAGTTCTACGATTACAACGCCAAATATCTGGATGAAGGTTCCAAGCTGGTGATCCCGGCGAAGCTCAGCAAAAAACAGATCAAAGAGGTGCAAGGAATGGCCATACGTGCTTTCCAGGCAGTGGATTGCTCTGGGTTGGCGCGCGTGGATTTTTTAATGGATCCCAAGGACGGCAAGCTGTATTTGAATGAGATCAATACAATGCCGGGCTTTACCTCAATCAGTATGTATCCCAAGCTATGGGCGGCTTCGGGCCTGGAGTACTCAGACCTGATTGACCGGCTGGTTGAGCTTGCCATGGAACGGGCCGCAGACAAAAAGAAGAACCGGTACAGCCGAAATTAATTTTTCTTTCGGCTTCCGGCGCTGTTGACGCTGCTTTGCGACACTTGGATCAGGCTACGCTGCGTCCCTGCAGCAGGCGAATGACCAGTACGATCAATGCAAACACGAGCAGCAAGTGGATCGCGCCGCCAAAGGTGTAGCTGCTGATCATGCCCAGGCCCCACATCAGCAACAGAATAAAGAAAATCGCCAGCATGAAAATGTGACCTCGTGTTATTTTTGACGCGGGCAGGGCTGCTGAAAGTTGGCTGCTCTGCATCCAAACCAACTCGAAGTATCCGGAATGTTGCAAGCGCGGTGTTCCATCTGGACTGCTTCAGCAACTTTTTGGCCGAGAAGGAAACTTAATGATAAAAATGATTCGATTAGGTCTGTCAGCGGCTCTCGCAATTGCAGTTGGCATAGCTGTGCCGGCTGTAGCGCAGCATCATGACGACGACCATCACCATGGCGAAGAGCATCATGGTAATGACTGGAACCACCACAATCCGCGCGCGGAGCACGGCGGGCATTACGTTCGCTACGATGCGCACGCTACGGCACATCACCGCATTCCACAAGAGCATTTCCGGGCGCATTTTGGCCGCGATCACTGGTTCCGTATTGGCCGTCCGGTAATCGTGGCCGGACATCCGCGCTTCCAGTATGACGGCTATTGGTTTGGCTTCGCCCAGCCACTGCCTCCAGGCTGGGGCTATAACGACGAAGTTTATGTCGATTATGTCGATAACAACTATTTCCTGCTGAGCCCGGCGCATCCGGGAGTTCGAATCTCAGTGAATATCCTTTAGCGATGAGCAACTGGCAATCCCAATATTTCAAGATTGCCAGTTGCATTTATTTTGTTATGTGTCCGTGAGAATTCTTTGGCCCGGTGGCTTTGTTCTTCAGGCTGTCATACAGAATTTCGGTAAACATATCAGCCTTGATGAAGCCTTGCCCCCAGGAATCCCATTTGGCCAGAACTTTTTCCTGTTTGAGCTGGTCGAGTGTTTTGCCCTTCTTAATACCGGCTCCCACGGCGGCTGAAGTTTCTTTCAATACGGCAACAAATTTCCGCAGATCTTCTTTTGTCGCCAGAGGACCGTGGCCGGGAATGATCTTCACGTCATCGGGAACTTCCGACAAAACCTTTTCGTCGCCGGCAATCATACCCTGCACGCTGCCGCCACTATCGATAAACGGAAACATGCCGCCGTTAAAGAAATCGTCGCCCATGTGCACGACGTTGGACTGGGCAAAGAAGATTACGCTGTCACCATCGGTATGGCCGTGAGGAAAGTGGATGGCGTGGATATCTTCTCCGTTCAGGTGGACGGAGACCTCGTCTTCAAAGGTAATAATGGGCAGGGCGCTCTTGTCTGCAGGCTTGGTTTCGCCGAAACGCGATTTGCCGCCAGTGATCAGGCGCTTGCGCACATTTTCCTGTGCCACAATGGGGGCTTTCTCGCCAAAATGCGGATTGCCGCCAGTGTGATCGCCGTGCCAGTGCGTGTTCAGAACAACTTTCACCGGCTTATCGGTGATGCCCTTCAGTGCCGCTTCAATCTTGTCCGCGAGCGGCAGGAATTCATCGTCAACGATCACAATTCCATCATCGCCGACTGAGGCGCCAATGTTGCCTCCTGCTCCTTCCAGCATATAAACCGTACCCGCGACCTTCTGGACCTTCATTTCAACCTTGCTGAAATCCTGGTCCTGAGAAAAGGTTCTTGCTGCGCCTAGAAACACGACCAGAAGAAATGCAATAGCGGCTTTCCGCATGAGTTCCTCGCTTTTGAGAATTGGTCCGTTTTGAAAACCGACAATCTTAAAGGCGCAAGTGCTTTGAGTTCAAATTATTTTCTTGTGTGAAAGTTGAAAGAAGCCGAATTGGAAATATCAGGTGTGCACTGGATAAAATATTGGTCATTCCCATCTGGAGGGGAGCTTATGCCGCAGGTCCGCCATGTCTCGGCCAGGAACGGAGACGTGATCGTTCTGGTTGGAACCATGAAAGGCGCTTTTATCCTGCGCTCAAACGGAGCGCGCAAAAAGTGGGAGGCCGGTGGGCCATACTCGATCGGTTCGCCGGTGTATGCCATGGCCTTTGATCAGCGCAAGGGACGGCGGCGAGTCTGGTGGGCACAGCAAAGCTTTCGCTGGGGAACAGTGCTGTGTTCAACAGACGACTATGGCAAAACGATCACCGAACCGGAAGCATATTCGGTGAAATTTCCAACGGAGTCAAAGCTCGTGCTCAAGAATATCTGGCAGATATGTCTTGGCCGGCCTGACGAGCCAGACAAGCTTTATTGCGGCACGGAGCCGCCAGCGCTGTTTGAGTCCAATGACGCAGGAACAACGTGGTCTCCGGTGCAGGGCATGTTGGACCACCCACATCGGCCGCGCTGGGTTCCCGGCGGTGGCGGCATGTGCCTGCATACGATTGTGCCCGATCACAAAAATCCCAGGCGCATGTTTATCGCTATCTCCACGGGCGGGGCCTATCGCACCGATGATGGCGGCGAGACATGGCAGGCATGCAACAAAGGAGTGCGCGCAGAGTTTCTACCGGAAAAATATCCGGAGTTCGGCCAGTGCGTGCACAAGATCGTGCAGCATCCGGCCAAACCTGAGAGGTTGTTTTTGCAAAACCACTGGGGACTTTATCGCAGTGACGACGCCGGCAACTCATGGACGGACATCGCCAATGGCGTGCCTTCCGATTTTGGATTTTGCATGGCCATTCATCCGCATAATCCGGAGATGGTTTACATTGTGCCGATTGAGTCAGACCAGTATCGCTGCACGCCGGAAAGCAAGCTGCGTGTCTATCGCACGAGCAATGCGGGAGCAAAATGGGAGCCGATGACGCACGGTCTGCCGCAGAAGAACGCCATGGAGACGATTCTGCGCGATGCGCTCACGACGGATACTTGCGATCCGGCAGGAATTTATTTTGGCACGCGCAGCGGCAAGGTTTATGGCTCAAGCGACGATGGCAAATCCTGGCAGGTATTGATTGAAGGATTGCCACCAGTGGTATGCGTGCGTGCAGCATTGGTGGGAGAAGGCGCAACACATTCACCACGGAGACGCACAAGCGCGGAGAAGAAGAGAACCACCGCAAAGAAGACACATAAGAGAACGCCCGCAAAGCGTGTATCAAACAGAGTGAAGCGGGCTGTGAGATAGCGCATGGCAGTCACGGTCCGCATACCAACGTATCTAGCTTCATTAGCCGACGGGCAAAACCTGCTTGACGTGAGCGGCCCATCGGCAACGGTATCTGAGGCGCTGGATTCGTTGTGGAAGCGCCATCCTGGGCTGCGCGACCGCATCCTGGACGAACAAGGCGAGGTGCGGCAGCACATTAATATTTTTGTGGGCGATGAAGCAATCCGGTTCGCCGATGGGCTGGCCACAAAAGTGCCGGAACGCGCGGAGATCTTGATTGTCCCAGCTGTCAGCGGTGGTTAGTCATTGCCTGCGCGCATCGATGTGTTGCCGCCTTCAAAAAGCTTATTCACTGATCCGCGTCCAACGCTGTAAATCACAAAGCTTGAATCGCCATATCCATATTGACGGAAGAGCAGTTCGGCCACGCCGTCGCCATCGACGTCCACGGCATCGATCAGCTCCAGGCGCGGTGTTACGTCGAGCCGCGAAGAGTCAGTCACAGTGGAAAAAACCTTTTGCGGATTCCCGTCAAAGTCTACGCGGGCAATGACTGTAACGTAGCGTGTTACAAATTTTGCCGCGGATTCTTTTGTGCTGGGCAGTGTGCCGGGAACTTCAGCGCTGAAGACGATAACGGCATCATTGCTCAGATCAAGATCGAACGAGCGCATGACGATGTTCTTAAGCAGATCAGATTTCTGCAAATCAGAGCTCGGCTTAACGTGTTCATTCGGGAGTTCGGCCAGGGCGAGCTTGCGCATCTTGGGGCGCATCTCTTCTTCTTCATCGGGCTTCCATTGGAAGACAAACGAGCGTGTATCGATTGTTTCGGTGTCAGACACTGCAGCGTAAGCATGGGTGCCGGAGATGACCATGGGCTTTCTTTCTTTTGAAGCTGGCGCTTTCTCTGCCGGCGTAGAAGCAGTAGACTGCTTCGCCGGTTGCGAGGCAACAGGCTGCGAAGTGGAAGCGGGTTTTGATGGCGTAGCTTTAGAGCCCTTATGCTTGAGCGTTGGCCGGTCTGGATCTTCTGCGGGAGCCGAGGTCTCTGCGGTGCTCTGGCTTGTGTCTGAAGAAGATGGAGTTGGGGTGGGAGAAGCATCAGGGGTTGCGCTGTTGTCAGGGCGATGAAGCGTGGGACGATCGTCACTCGGCGGTTCCGAGGAAGACGAGCCTGACGGAGCAGGCGTGCTGGAAGCGGCAGGAGTGGGCGAAGGCGTGGCGCTGCTCTCTGGGCGGCGAAGCACGGGACGATCACTATCCGTAGACGATGAGGTAGAAGAAGACGGTGAGCCGGAAGACGAATCGCTTCCTGCAGCACGATGAAGAACAGGACGGCCATCATCGCCACCCGAGCTGGCGACAGGCGCGGACGTATCAGACTTCTTGGGCTCAGCCTTAGCAACCGCCCACTTGCCTAACGCGGTCCAACTATCATTTTTACTTGAGCCGCTGATGATGGTGGCATAACCAATGGGCACGCCGGCATTCTGCGCTTCATAGACAATGCCATTCTCCAGCGCCATGGGGCGAGGCGTTGCTTTGTAGACGCTGGCGTCATTGAACAGGCCCTGATCAAGGATTGTGACCGGAATCACATGTGTTGCGACAACACCTTTGGAATCTGTTGTGACCTCAACCACGGCGGTTGCACGCAGTTTGTGTGCTTTGCGGCGCTGGGCTGCTGCTGTAAGGAAAAATGCGGCACAGGCCAGCACTGGGAGCAGGCTGGCAAGAAATCTTTTTCTGCTATATAAATTCATTGACTTTATAAACACGGAAAATCCATGCAAGTTAATGATAAAGCCCCGGAGTTCTCTCTTGCCAATGAAGAGGGCAAAACCGTCTCATTGAAGGATTATCGCGGCAAAAACGTGGTTTTGTTCTTCTATCCCAAGGCCAATACGCCGGGTTGAACGATAGAGGCGTGCGGGTTCCGCGACGCATTCAAGAAGATCCAGAAGGCCGGCGCCGTGGTGTTCGGCATCTCTGCCGATAAACCCTCTGCCCAGAAGAAGTTCAAAGAGAAAAACGATCTGCCTTATTCCCTGCTGGCCGATGTCGATAAGGCCGTGTGCAATGCCTATGGCGTGATGAAAGAAAAAAGCATGTATGGCAAGAAATACCTGGGCATTGACCGGACGACGTTTGTGATCAGCCCTGAAGGTAAGATCACAGCCATCCTGAGCGGACTTAAGCCGGATGAGCATGCCGCGGCGGCGATTGCAGCGCTGAAAGACGCATAACGCGGCTACGAACAAACCTGTAGCGCTCAGCGGTTGGACAGTTGGATAGGATTACCGTCGGGGTCTTTTCCGTCACAAAGGCAAAACACTTCGCCCTGGCGGACTTTACCGAAGGTTGCGCCGCGTGCCACCAGCTTTTCTCGCAGGGTAGCCACGTCTTTGGCGTGGAATACAATCTTTGGCCCTTTGCGTCCAGGAGATGAAGGACCGGAGTGCAGCGCAATGCGCGCGCCGCCAGCGGCAAACTCCTGCCAGCCTTTCTCTTGAGTGACCTGGCGGAGACCTAGAACTCCTCCATAGAATTTGCTCATCGCATCGATCTGGCTGGTAAACAGGATCACGCGCGCCATTTTCATTGGTCACCTCTCTTGACGTTTGTTCAAGCGATATCGATTTTAATGCCGCTCGCATTTTGCTATACACTTTCCGCTTGTGGTTGGAGGGGAAACGAATGCGATTCTGGCCTTTCTTATTCTTACTTCTTGGTTTCGGTATGCATGCACTGTCACTTCCACAGAAAGACGGATCGAAGGCCCTGCATGACCTGTTTGCGGCGGCCTGGGACCGCGATATGCAGGACCATCCGGAAAGTGCGTCAGAGATGGGCGACCGTCGCTGGAATGATCGCTGGACGGACATGAGCCTGGAGGCCATTGCGCGCCGCAATCAGCACAATGAAGAGGTGCTGGCAGAGATGGCAAAGATTGATCGCAACAGCCTGAACAAAACCGACCAGCTCAACTATGACCTTTTCAAGAAGCGCTACCAGAATCGCGTGGAGCAATACAAGCTGCACTGGTATCTGATGAACTTCAACCAGCGTGAAGGCCCACAGACGGTCGATGAGCTGGGCGATTCTCTGCGCTTTGAGTCTCTCAAGGATTATTCAGACTGGCTGGCGCGCCTGCGTTCGTTCCCGGTGTTTCTTGACCAGGAGATTGCTTTGTTGCGGCAGGGCATTCATGAGCGCATGGTGCATCCGCGCGTGATCATGGAGCGCATACCGGCGCAGATCGATAAGCAGATTGTCAACGATCCCACGCAGAGCGGCTTTTACAAGCCGTTCCAGCATTTTCCAAAATCCATCAGCGCAGAAGATCAGCAGCGGCTGCAGAAAGAAGGACGTGAAGCGGTTGAACAGCAGATTGTCCCGGCATTTACCAAGTTCAAGCAATTCTTTGTGAGCGAGTATCTGCCGGCCTGTTACAACCAGGTGGGCGCATGGCAGCTGCCAAATGGCAAAGCGCTGTACGAATATTTTGTTCGCGATTACACGACCACCAACGAGACGCCGGAAGAGGTACATGAAATTGGGTTGAAAGAGGTGGCGCGCATTAATGCGGAGATGGACCGCATCATGCAGCAGACCGGATTCAAGGGAACACGGGCTGAGTTCTTCCAGTTTCTGCGGACTGATCCGCAGTTTTTCTATAAGACCCCAGAAGACTTGTTTGAAGCTTACAAAGCGCTGGCCAAGACTGTGGATCCGAATCTAGTGAAGGTCTTCCGCACGCTGCCGCGGGAGCCGTATGGCGTGGAGGCCATTCCAGCGGCAACGGCTCCGGATACGACGGCGGCATATTACCGTCCGGGGGCGGCGGATGGGTCGCGCGCGGGAACCTACTTCGTCAATCTTTATAAGCCTGATGCCCGGCCCAAGTGGGAAATGACAGCGCTTACGCTGCATGAATCGGTGCCCGGACATCATTTACAGATCGCCAGAGCGCATGAATTGGGAGAAATGCCAAAATTTCGGCGCTACGGCGAGTATACGGTGTATGTGGAAGGCTGGGGATTGTATGCGGAGTCGCTGGGCGACGAGATGGGGCTTTACAGCGATCCGTATTCCAAGTTTGGTCAGCTCAGCTACGAGATGTGGCGCGCCGTGCGGCTGGTGGTCGACACAGGCATGCACGTGAAGCACTGGACGCGGGAGCAGGCGATCAAATATTTCATGGACAACTGTCCGAAGCATGAGCTGGATGTAACAAACGAGATTGATCGCTACATTGCGTGGCCCGGACAGGCGCTGGCTTACAAGACCGGCGAATTGAAGATCAAAGAACTGCGAGCACGCGCGAAAGAAAAGCTGGGCTCTGAATTTGACATCAAGGAATTTCATGACGTGGTGCTGGGTTCGGGGCCGTTGCCGCTGGACATTCTGGAGCGCAACGTGGATGAGTGGATTGCCGGCAAGGCGAAGACAGCGGCAGCTCCTGCGGCGGGAGGCGGACATGGTTCGGGCGCTGGATCGGCAAGGGCAAAGCAGAAGTAGATGACGACTGCTGTAATCGAGCGATCCGGCACGGCGACAAAGCGCGTGGAGAGGTTTTATCAACCAGAGCTGGATGCGCTGCGATTCTTTGCCTTTTTCGGCGTGTTTGTTTTTCATGCCGCGCCTCGATATCTGGAGTTTTATGACGCCGCAGGGTCGCCGCGATGGCTGAGCAATCCGCTGATCTCTGTGTTCGGAGCAGGCGCGTTCGGTGTGGATCTGTTTTTCGCTCTGAGCGCTTATCTCATCACGAATCTGCTGCTGCGTGAACGGGAGAAGACAGGCGTTCTGGATGTTCGCGGTTTTTATCTGCGCCGCATTCTGCGCATATGGCCGCTGTATTTTGCCTTTATTGCTTTCGCTGCGATTGTGGGAGGGCTGGTTCCGCAGCAGCATTTGCCAGCGCACTATGTGGTGAGCTATTACCTGCTGGCCGGCAATTGGAGTTATGTGCTGTGGGGCTTGCCGGCGTCGTTCGCCATTCCGCTCTGGACGATCTCGATTGAAGAGCAGTTTTATCTGGCATGGCCGCTGGCAATGGGTAAAGCTTCTGTTCGCGCCTTGGCGTGGATGGCGGTCGGGGTGTTGGTTGTTGCGAATGTGTGGCGTGGTTATCTGGCTGTGACTGGCGCATCGGTTGATGCAATGGAGTACACGACGTTCACGCGGCTTGATCCCATTGCCTGGGGCATTCTGCTGGCGTTGTTCAGCCACAAACTTCCTCACCTTTCTCGCGGATGGCGCGTGGCTTTGCTTTGCGCTGGTGTTATTGCCTGCGTGGCCGAGTATGGATTAGTGGTTCTGTTAAATCCGCCAAAGGGCAGCAACTGGAAGCTGGCGATGAGCCATCCGGTTACCGCGATTGCCAGCGCGACGGTGTTGCTGGCGGTGCTGGGTTCGCAGAATAGTTTTCTACGGCAAAGCTGGTTGCTTTATCTGGGCAAGATTTCTTATGGGCTTTATGTGGTCCATGAGTTTGCGCATCTCTGTGCCAAGATGATCCGCCCTGCTTCGACGCCATTGCAGGTTGCAGAGCAATCTGTGATTGGACTGGCGCTGACGATCCTGCTGGCGGCGGCTTCTTATCGCTGGCTGGAAAGCCCGTTCCTGCGACTGAAAGAGCGGTTTGCTCACGTGCAATCGCGGCCGGTATGAAGCGCGAACCAAAATTATTGCGGCGGGCATTCTTCAATCGGGATCCGCGTATTGTTTCACCCGAGCTGCTGGGGAAGTTGATTGTGCGCAGTGATGGCCGCAAGAAGATTGCCGGCCGCATTGTTGAAGTGGAAGCCTATCTCGGCGCAGATGATCTGGCGGCGCACGCTGCAGCTGGCCGTACCGCCCGCAATGCCGTACTCTGGGGACCTCCGGGACACGCCTATATTTACTTTATTTATGGCGTTCATTACTGCCTGAATGTTTCCTGCCTTCCGGATGGAGAAGCAGGAGGGATACTCATTCGCGCGTTGGAGCCTGTTTCCGGCATACGCGAAATGGCCAAGGCGCGCGAGTTGGCCGATCTTGACCCGACTATGCCGCACGAACTGCGCAAACTGACCAGCGGGCCGGGGCGACTGGCAGAGGCGCTGAGCATTACGCGTCCGCGTGACAATGGCAAAGATATGGTTGCCGCGGAGTCTGATTTGCAGGTGATGGATGATGGTTACAAGGTGGAAGAGGTTGCGGTTACGCCACGCATTGGGATTACGAAATCGGCAGAGTTGCCGTTGAGATATGTGATTGCCGGGAATGCATTTGTTTCAGGGAAACCTCAGAGGCTAAAGCCCGATTTTAAGAAGCAGCGTTAGCGCAGGCATAAATGCCTGCTCCACCTCAGGTCGAGATCGATATTCGAAAAATCTGGGAAATTTCTTTGAGCTCAGTCGTCCCCTGAAGGGGACTCGCTCGTTGATCGTATGCTTTCCCGCCGTTAAAACGGCGGGCTACTACCAACCGTCCGGCTGCGCCGGACTGGAGCATCGGGGCGAGGAGTGATTCCATATCCTGTGAAAGCACATTCAATGGAAAGCGCGAATGCATAGCCTGAGAGCAGTGACTATCGCGGGCCAGTCGCGCTCCCCTTGCCGGTGACCACAATGTTATCGATGAGTCGCGTGGTTCCCATGTGTGCTGCAACTGCAACCAGCGCGCCGCCGGAAACATCGGCTACGGGATCGAGTGTGTCTCGATTTACGACTTCAAAATAATCCAGCTTTACGGCAGGCTCTTCTGACATGACCTGTTCACCGGCAACTTTGAGCCGTGCGGCGTTAGATTCGCCACGATCGACCAGCGTCTGCACGCGCATGAGAGAGCGGTTCAGCACCAGCGCCTGCTTGCGTTGCTCCGGCGAGAGATAGGCATTGCGCGAACTCATGGCAAGGCCGTCAGATTCGCGAACGATGGGACAGACTACAATTCGCACATCAAAATTCAGGTCGTGTACCATCTTGTTGATGACCGCAACCTGCGCGGCGTCTTTCTGGCCAAAGAAAGCAAAATCCGGCTGCACGATATTGAACAGCTTGGCCACGACGGTGGTGACGCCGTTGAAATGTCCGGGACGCGAGCGGCCGTCAAGCTTTTCACTCAGGCCCTGCACGGTCACCCAGCTCTCGGCGCCGGGCGGATACATCTCCTCGACGGTGGGCAGGAAGAGATAATCGGTTTTTTCAGCGGCCAGCATGGCTGAGTCTTTTTCTACCGTACGGGGATACTTGGCAAAATCCTCATTCGGACCAAATTGTCTGGGATTGACGAAGACCGAGGTGATCACCACATCTGTCTGCGTGCGCGCGGTGCGAACAAGCGAGAGATGCCCTTCATGCAGAGCGCCCATGGTAGGTACAAAGCCCACGCGCTTGCCTGCGCGATGAGCTTCCTTACTGATATTGGTGACTTGGGCTGCGGTGGTGAGGGTGAGCATAAGCTGTATTTAGTATCAGGTAGCTAGTATTGGTTGTGCGATCACGACACACACTTCTGCATGTCCCTTACGAGTAACGATCAAAACACAAGGTCCCTCACCCCCTGTTCGTGCGCTGGTAAATACGCGCACTCACTGACGGGATTCGGGATGACGATGTCTAAAACGAAACATTACTGCAAAAAGGCTCCTGGCTTCTGAAACCAAGGGCGAATTGCTAATTGCCATTTGCTTTATCGCGAGTAAGCCTTCATCTCTTTGCGGCGCAGGATCGCTTCTAGCTCGGCGCGTGTATCTTTCGGCAAATGGTAAGACTCCGCGTCAGACGGATAGCTGCCGCTCACCACGTCTGCCTTGAACTGCTCAACTGCATTGGTGATCAGCGCGGCGGCGTCACCATAACGGCGCACAAACTTAGCCGGCTCATGAAAGGTGAGGTTTACCAGATCATGGAAGACCAGCACCTGGCCGTCGCAATCGGGACCTGCGCCAATGCCAATCGTTGGAGCGCTGACCTCGCGGGTGATCATGGCGGCAACTTCACGCGGCACGCCTTCCAGCACGATGGAAAATACACCGGCCTGGTCGAGTGCCACAGCGTCTTTTACCAGACGCTCGATGCCGGAAAAATCCTTGCCCTGGACTTTATAGCCGCCCATCTTGTGCAGTGATTGTGGCGTCAATCCAATGTGGCCCATCACGGGCACTTCAGCGTCGAGCACGCGCTTGACCAGGTCAACGCGCTGCATGCCGCCTTCCAGCTTTACAGCCTCCGCGCCGGCTTCTTTCATAAAGCGCACGGCATTCTGCACGCCTTCTTTTTTGCTGGTGTGGTAAGCGCCGTAAGGCATATCTGCGATGACCATGGCGGACTTCACAGCGCGGCGCACGGCCCGCGTGTGGTGCAGCATTTCGTCCATGGTGACGGGCAGGGTGCTGTCATAGCCCAGGACGACCTGGGCGAGCGAATCGCCGATCAGGATCATGTCGATGCCAGCCTGATCGACCAGGCGCGAGGTGGCGTAGTCATAGGCCGTGAGGCAGGTAATGCGCTCGTGGTGCTGTTTTTTATCTTGAATTGTGGTGGTAGTGACTTTTGGTCGGGCGCTGGGCGGCTGCCCTCCAGAGAAGGTAGTGATGCTCATATTTGCCTCCAGTGCAGTTCGGGAACTCCCGATACCGCCTGTTGCTCACACATTAGGATGCGAACGGGGACATTTTAGTCGCAGAAAGCCGGGCTGGGGAAGGGGAAAATGAGGCCTCGGAGACCATCTTTAGTCACCTGTTTTTGAGGGTTTTAGAGCCTTCCGCGCTTAAGTTTTGCTGGACCTGGAAAGATTTCCGGGAACTTTCGTTCTGCTTGAGACATTAAGGATATAGAAGGCGGAAACGGGCGCGTCGTAGGGACAGAGGTGGGGGCAAAGAAAGGAAGTCGGCGGTGACCATGATCAGCGACGAATCCCTGATGCTGGAATTCCAGCGAGGATCGCGTGAGGCGTTTGATGAGCTGTTCGCCCGCTATCGCGAGCCATTGTATGGCTTCTTCCATCGCAGGCTGGCGAGCAAAGACCGTGCGGAAGACCTGATGCAGGAGACTTTTTTAGCGGTCATCCGCGCGGCCGTACGTTATGAGCCGCGAGCCATGGTGAAGACATATTTTTATGGCATCGGGCTGAAGCTGCTGGCGGCGGAGCGAAGAAGGCTCTCTGGCAATGAGCCGCAGTTGGAACCGGAACATGAACCTGCACAAGACAGCACGTCAGAAGAAGCTTTATGGGTTCAACAGGCGCTGGAGAAACTGGATTCCGGCGAGCGCGAAATTCTGATGCTGCGCGAATATGAGCAGCTTAACTATGCCGAGATCGCGGAGCTGTTGCGATTGCCGGTGAATACGGTGCGATCACGTCTCTTCCGCGCGCGCATGGCTTTGAAAGATTTCCTGGAGCCAAAGATCAGGCATCGCAACCCAATCACACAACGACCGATGAAAGATGAGGCATGAAATGAGCAGAAATAATCATCCTGTGGAACAAGAAGAGCTCATGGCCTATCTTGACGGTGAGCTGGAGACGGATCGGGCGGTGGAAGCAGCAGCGCATCTGGAGCATTGCGCGGAGTGCCAGGAGTTTGCGGCAGAGCTGCGGGAAATCTCGGCGGAGTTGATGGCCTGGGAAGTGGAAGCGCCGGGCAGCATAGAAATGCCGGATGAAATTGTGGCTGCGCTGAAGGAAAAGAACAAATCACCGAAAAAGAAAGTTACGGTTCAGCAGGGATGGAGAGGATTACTTGTCACGCCGCGTCTGGCTTGGACAAGCGGAATAGCCGCTTGTCTTCTGATTGCCATTTTTCTAGGCTCTCAGCGGAACGGTCCTTCGAAACAGTTTGATAGGCTTCAGACATTTGCCCAGTTATCTCAGGCTCCCGCTGCACCGTCCGCACCAATAACTCAACACAGTTTGCCAGCTGATAAGAATCTAAATGATTTTGCATGGAGAGCGCCCGGAGTCGTGGGTGATAAAGTCTCATCTCAATCTATTCCCAGACAACAGGCGGAGGATGAAAATGGCAATCTTTCGGTTGATGGCCAGCCAGCCGCAGATGTCGATGTAACTAAATCTTCTTCATCCTCAGCTCCGATGATCGCGCGAAGCGCCGATCTCATACTGAACACGAAAGAATTCGATAAAGTCCGCGCCAGCTTAGAGGAAATTCTCAAACGCCACAACGGCTATATGGGCGGATTGAATGTAACGGCTCCCAGGGATGGAGGCCGTACGCTCGCGACCACGCTGCGAATTCCCGCTCCGCAACTGGATGCCGCTCTAGCCGAGCTGAAGCAATTGGGCCGAGTGGAAAAAGAAGGCCAAAGCGGTGAGGAAGTCACGCAGCAATATGTAGATCTGGAAGCGCGGCTGGCTAATTCACAGCATACAGAGCAGCGGCTCACGCAAATCCTGCAACAACGTACTGGCAAGCTACAGGATGTATTGAAAGTTGAGCTGGAGATTGACCGCGTCCGCGGCGAGATTGAGCAGATGCAGGCGGAGAAAAAAGAGCTTGGCAAGCGCGTTGCCTTTGCCACCCTGAACATGACCGTGCAGGAAGAATATCAAGCCAAATTGCAGAGCGCGCCGCCCTCCACGGCCAGCAAATTCCGCAATGCCGCTGTGGACGGATACAACACGGTGGTGGAAGGATTCATTGATGTTGGGTTGTTCGCACTCTCAGCGGGACCAAGTTTGCTGATCTGGATCGCCATCCTGTTTTTCCCGGCACGCTGGGCGTGGAGAAAATGGAAGAAAGGAAGTTTGCGGCAGAACCACGAGGAAACGGAGGGCAATACGAAGTAAACCGGCCAGATGATCTACCACGGCACTGTCCTATTTCGCACTTGTTTCGCTCCTAAAACCAACTATATTCCGGCTGCGCCCAGGGTGCGGAAGTGGAAGAGATCTTTGAAAATCTAGCAGTCGGTCGTCAGCGTTCCGCCATCCGCCAAGGCAAAGCCGCTCAACTCTGCGCCAATATGATGACAGTTGCTGAAGTCTACGCCAAACTGGGATGACCCTCTGAAACCCACGCCAAATTGGGATGGGTGTGGAGGGGGGAGGGGCTCAAAAAGATCGGGTGGTCGGCAAGAAAAAACCGCCCCAGTGAAAATTCAAGAAGGAGGATTTGGCGTCAGATCCCTGGGATCGAATCGTGTAAACCTTTTAGAATCCTAATCGAGACGGGTGGGGTAGGGGTTGGTGGTACAGGTACAGACCGGGCACATGCCTGACGGAACAGACCGGGCGGATCCCTGACAGATATTCCTGGCTGATCCGAAAATCCGCAGTGGAGATTTTTTCCTACGCGATCTTCTCTTTCTGCTCTTCATAGGCGCTGGCTTGATTCAACTGGTCGAGATCGGCCTGGCTCAGCTCCAGCTGTGTTGCTTTAACCAGGTCATTCAATTGGTCAACGCTGGTGGCGCTGGCAATGGGCGCGGTAATGCTGGGACGCGCCATGAGCCATGCCAGGGCTATCTGTGCGGAAGTAGCTTTGTGTTGGCCGGCTACTGTATCTAATGCTTGCAGGATGCGGAAGCCGCGGTCATTCAGGAATTTCTTTACGCCCTGTCCGCGCGGAGATTTTGAAAGATCGTTTTCCGAGCGATATTTACCGGTAAGGAATCCAGCAGCCAGCGAGTAATACGGAATCACGCCGAGCTTTTCCTTGAGCGCCAGCGGCTCCAGCGTGGTTTCAAAGTCAGCGCGAGTGTAGAGGTTGTAATTGGGCTGCAGGCTCTCATAGCGCGGCCAGTTATGCTTGCCGCTTGCCGCCAGCGATTCCATGGTCCGCTCCGCGGTAAAATTTGAGCAGCCGATCGCGCGCACCTTGCCCTGTTGCACCAGCTGCGCGTAGGTTTCCAGCGTTTCTTCGACAGGAGTGCTGAGGTCATCACGATGAGATTGATAGAGATCAATGTGGTCAGTCTGGAGCCGCTTGAGTGACGCTTCGACCTGTCGGGTGATCCAGGCTTTGCTGAGACCTTTGCCCTGGCCGGGAATTTCTGAACCGACTTTGGTGGCGATGATCATCTTGTCACGCTGGCCGGTGCGTTTGAGCCAATTGCCGATGATGGTTTCACTCTCGCCGCCTTTGTGGCCGGGCACCCAGGTGGAGTAGCTGTCAGCAGTGTCAATGAAATTGAGGCCGGCGGCAGCGAAGGCGTCCAGCACTTTGAAGGAGGTTGCTTCGTCGATGGTCCAGCCAAACACGTTGCCGCCCAGCATCAGAGGAGCTACTTCAATCGAGGATTTGCCCAGTTGGCGCTTTTTCATGTCGCATGATCTCCAAGTTTATTTTACTGCGTATGTTTTCTCTGCGTCTCTGTGGCTCCGTGGTAAGTTTTAAAATGGTTTTAGCTGATAAACTTTTCTGAGCTTTGAGATTGAGGGACGAATTACCTTGAGACAACTTCCTGTACTCGTGGTCCATGGCGGCGCCTGGGCCATTCCTGATGACATGGTTGAGGCCCATCTTCTGGGTGTGCAAAAAGCGCTGGCCAAGGGCTGGCATATTCTGGAAGGCGGCGGCACAGCAATGGACGCAGTTGAGTCCGCGATCGTGTGCATGGAAGATGACGAAACTTTTGACGCTGGCCGCGGCAGCTTTCTTACGCGCGATGGCCGCGTACAGCTTGACGCCCTGATGATGGATGGCAATACTTTACGCGCCGGCGGCGTTGGCTGCGTGGAGCGCATTCGCAATCCGATTCAGGCCGCACGGCTGGTGCTGGATAAGTCTCCGCACGTTTATTTCGTCGGCGAAGGCGCAGAGCGTTTTGCCCAGGAAAAGGGCATGCAGCTCTGTCGTAATGAAGAATTGGTAATCGAGCGTGAGATTTTGCGCTTGAAAGAGGCACAGGAAAAAGAAGCTGCCGGCCATCCTGACCTGACTTTTGCCGGGCCACTCTCCAGTCATGACACTGTGGGCTGCGTGGCGCTCGACGCAAGCGGCAACATCGCTGCTGGCACTTCCACGGGCGGCACACTGAATAAAGATCCCGGACGCGTGGGAGATTCATCTTTGATCGGCTGCGGTTGCTATGCCGATAATCTCAGCGCTGCCAGCTCCTGCACAGGATGGGGCGAACCCATCATGAAGCTGGTTTTGGCCAAATGGGCTGCTGACAAAGTTCGCACCGGTGGCTCTCCGGATTCAGTGGTGCAGGAAGCAATGCAGTATCTGCAACGTCGCCTCAACGGCCACGGCGGAATGATTCTGCTGGACCAGCGCGGACGCTTTGGCATTGCACACAATACACCGCGGATGGCGTGGGCTTACAAGAGTACCGAGCGTGAAAAAGCTGGAATTAACTGCTAAGCAACGATGCCAGGCAATAGAGGAAGATCAACGTTACCTTCCACGACGTCCTTGCGGTACGGTATCACCCATATCGCCAAAGAGTGAGACAGGAAATTCTCTTTCGCTGGATACCGCCGTGCTGCCGCACATAGCAGGGGTGTAACGCCATTTCTTTAGCGCTTCAAGAATTGTCTGTTGCAATTCAGTATCACTGGACAGGACTTTTATATTTTCCAGGGTGCCATCTTTATTCACGATCCCATAAATATTAACGATAGGTGATACTGCTCCATTCTTTCGAATTTCTGACTCGGAGAAATCTGGTGCCGGTGTTTTCAATGGCTTGGCTTCCTGCAGGTTGTCGCAAGTATCGAACTCCGTGGCATGCGGGGGAATGGCGAATGCGGCATCTGTGTATTCTGTCTTGTGCACCTCAATATTCTCGATCAGCAGAACGGGTTTCTCCTGCTGAGCAAGCTCCAGCAGCACCGTGATTTTTGTGGGGAATAAGTGTCCGTCCTGCTCCGCATAGTCGGTGAATTCAAAGGCGTGTTGCTGGTCAAGTGATTCCAGCAGAATATTTTTCCCGGGATCGAAACACAGCCTGTGACGCTGTTCACCCTTTACGTCAAAACAGTTGGCCTGGTGGTTCTGCACCTTCTTTTTTGAAACATCGCCCAGCTTTGCATCGCCATCATCGGTCAACTTGTCCCACGCATGATCTGTATCCGCCAGCTTACCTAGTTGCGGAATGGGATACGGAGTGGAGCGATAAACGTAAAGCTTGTTGCCAAGCACCAGCTTGATTTCGCGATAATCCTGGACATGCAAGTCTGTCATGGACCTGCCATGATCGCGATAAATCATGATGCTGCCCTTTTTTTCGGTCGGGCCAGGATTGATGGTCACATTCGCCTGCACCTTATACGGCAAAGAGATGCCGGATATTTGGTGGGCCGATTGTAAAAGCTGTTTTGCGTCAGGACGCGCGTCTTGAGCCGAAAGCAAGCCTGCGCCAGTAAACAAGAGAACGGAAAACAGAAATCGATGGTGATTAAGATTCATAGAGAGAGAGCTGGAGCCCCACACTCCAAACGAACGGAAAAGTTTAAATCGAAGCGCAGGGCGAATCCAGAATTATATGGCGACTGCTTTTGACGGCAACTTGAAAAGTAAGCTGAAATCTTTATTTATCGTAATGCAGCAGCGAAAAGATTTCTGTGCCGTTAAATTTGTTGCGGCCGCTCAGAAAATCCAGCTCCACCACAAAGCCAAGGCCTTCCACCTGCGCGCCGAGAGACTTTGCCAGTTGCAGGCAGGCATTGGCTGTTCCGCCCGTTGCCAGCAAGTCATCGACAATGATTACGCGCTGTCCCGGCTTGATTGCATCTTTGTGGATCTCCAGCGTGTCTGTGCCGTATTCCAGATCGTATGTCCACTTCACGGTTTCTGCGGGCAGCTTTTTGGGCTTGCGGATCGGCACAAAACCAGCATTCAGGCGATACGCCAGCGCTGGACCAAAGATGAAACCGCGGGCTTCAATGCCCAGGACCAGATCAATACTGCGGCCAAGGTAATGTTCAGAGAGCGCATCAATCAGCGTGGCAAAGCCGACTTTGTCTTTGAGCAAAGTCGTAATGTCATAAAACAAAATTCCAGCCTTGGGGAAATCCGGCACTTCACGGACAAGCTTTTTCAAATGCTCACAGCTCATTGCGCCCTTTTGTTCCATCTACCAAGCTCCTTCAATGCGAAAAGTAGTCAAGTCTTCCACCGGCTCAGCCGGCAATTCTGAAACTTCGTCCACGCGTGCGGCACGCGGTCCCTGGCGCAGCTTTGCCATGAAAGCGGACTGTTGCTGCTCTGTGCCCATCGCCAGCGCTTCCACGGTTCCATCAATATTGTTGCGGACCCATCCTGCCAAACCGATGGAGCGCGCTTCGTGGTCAACAAACCAGCGGAAGCCCACGCCCTGCACACGTCCGCGAACAATATAACGTTTGGCGATCATTTAGTTTAGGCCCTGGAGAGGTAGGCGCCTTCCGCTGTATCCACGCGGATTTTTTCGCCTTCATTGATGAATGGAGGCACCTGTACTACCAGCCCCGTCTCAGTCTTGGCTGGCTTGGTCACGCTGGATGCAGTCGCTGACTTCAATCCCGGTTCGGTCTCCACCACGGTGAGCTCAACGGTTTGCGGCAGCTCAATTCCTACCGGCTTGCCGTCATAAAACTCAACTTTAATCTGCAGGTTCGGCGTCAGGTAATCCACGGAGTCGCCCAGAGTGTCTTTATTTAGGTGGGTCTGCTCGTAATTTTCCATGTTCATGAAGCAGTAGGTATCGCCATCCTGGTAGAGATATTCCATGGCGATTTCATCGACTGTAATCTTCTCAATGGGATCACTGGAACGGAAGCGGTGCTCAAACATGGCGTTGGTGCGGATATTGCGCAGCTTGGCCTGGATAAAGGCGCGCAGGTTGCCGGGCGTGCGGTGCTCCACGGTAAAGACCAGATGAAGGTCATTGTTGTGTTTGATAATCATTCCCGGACGCATCTGGGTTGCTGGAATTGCCATGAGTTGAACTCTCTCCTTGAAAACACTGCTGGAATTGATGGTCTTTGTCTGGTTCTATGCGGGACCGTGAACAGACAGCCGGACTCTATTTCTGAAGCCGGCGGCAGACGAACTAAAAATTTTACCTCAAATACGCACTTCACTGCAGCTTTGCTGCGTTAAAACCGCGTCTTTACGCCAATTTCCACCAACCCTTAAGACAACATACCAGCCCTAATAGTTTTCTAACTGTTGGGAAGAATCGTGGTCCCGGCAGTTCAATCGATCTTTAAGAGGGAGCAAAAGCATGAGGGAATACTCGCGCTATGAAGAGCAGGTCTGGCGGCCAATCAACGTCTTCTCACCCAGACAAGACCGTACAACTCTGGCATGGTTGCTGGCAGGCCTTGGAGTTGGCATCGGCGCAGCCCTGTTGTTCTCTCCCATGGGGCGCGATGTGCGCAACGGAATTGCCAGAGGATGCCGGAGCGCCTTCACTGGAATTGGCGACCGGATCAGCCGGGGCACGCGTGAACTGCGCCGTCACGGGTCAGACCTTATTGATTCTGGCCGCGAGCAGGTGGGATAAACATCCTAGCCGCGACCTCTAAGTTGCCAATTTTTTCTTCACCAGCTCATTCAACAGCTCAGGCTGTGCCTGCCCTTTTGAGGCCTTCATGGCCTGGCCAACAAAAAATCCAATCAGCGTAGTTTTCCCCGCACGATACTGCTCTACCTGTTTAGGATTGGCAGCCACAATCTCATCAATCATTTTTTCCAATGCAGCCGTGTCTGTAATCTGCTGCGGCTTTTCGCGTTCATAAACAGCGGGAAAATCTTTCCCCGCTGCAAATGCCTTGTCATACAGGTCTTTGAGAATTTTGCTGGAGATCGCGCCGGACTCCACCAGATCGGCGGACATGGCCACGCCCTTCATTGAAATCGGCGACTGTTCAATCTCCAAGCCTTTTGCTTTGAGCCGTCCCATCAACTCGCCCTGCACCAGGTTCGCCACTCTTTTGGGATTCTTCGCCGCTTTGGCCGCTTCTTCAAACTGGTCTGCCAATGCTTTGCTTACCGTGAGCACGCCAGCATCGTATTCAGTGATTCCGTATTCGTTGACCATGCGTTTGCGCCGCGCCTCCGGCAACTCTGGAAGAGCTTGGCGGATCTTTTTTTGCCATTCCGTGCTTACCACCAGCGGCAGCAAGTCCGGCTCTGGAAAATAGCGATAATCATGCGCCTGCTCTTTTGACCGCATGCTGTAAGTCTTGCCTTCATGCGAGTTATAGAGGCGCGTCTCCTGCTGGATTCGTTCTCCAGATTCAATCACATCGATTTGCCGGTCAATTTCATATTCAATGGCATCACGGATAAAACGGAAGGAGTTTACGTTTTTGATCTCGGCTTTCGTGCCGAATTTTTCCTGTCCTCGTGGGCGCACGCTCACATTGGCGTCACAGCGCAGCGAGCCTTCTTCCATATTGCAGTCGCTCACGCCCGTGTACAGGATGATCTCTTTCATCAGCGTGAGGTAGGCAAAGGCTTCGTCCGCAGAGCGCATGTCCGGCTCGCTCACAATCTCAACCAGCGGCGTGCCGCTGCGGTTCAGGTCAATCGAAGTAAAAGTGCCGGAGTCGTGCAGCCCATCATGAATGCTCTTGCCCGCGTCTTCTTCCATGTGCAGCCGCGTGATGCCGATTTTTTTGGGGCCTTTGCCTTCGAGTGCAATCTCAATCCAGCCATGTTCAGCAATCGGCTTATCAAATTGCGAAATCTGGTAGCCCTTGGGCAGGTCAGGGTAAAAATAATTCTTGCGGGCAAAAATTGAAGTTTCGCGCACCTGGCAATTCAAGGCCTGCGCTGCCAGCACGGCATACTCGACTGCTTTCTTGTTCAGCACCGGCAGTGCGCCCGGCAATCCCAGGCAAACCGGGCACACATTGGTATTCGGCGGCGCGCCAAATTGCGTCGAGCATCCACAGAAAATCTTGGTCTGGGTAAGAAGTTGAACGTGCACTTCCAGCCCAATCACGGGCTCATATTTCTCGCGCAGCGCAGAAGAAACTTGTGTGCTGACTGGCATGCAAAGATTATAGGACTAAATATCTGTCGCCCTGGAAAAGTCAGTTGGGGCTGGACGAGCCATTCACAGGCTTATTGAGAGAAATATCAAAATAAAACAGCTCTTTCGTGCCCGCCTTGATGCCGGAGATTTCCAGATGTCCGCCAGGTGAGGGCCCCTCGTCAATCACGTCAAAAAACAGATAGCCGTTATTCGTGCTGTGCGCCGTGACGGGAACCTTTTGAAATTGTGCGGTGCGGTATTCTTCAATTGTATCGCTGCTGATGGGCTCTTTCTTTTTGCCGATGGGAATCGGCAGCTTGATTCCCGGCTGGCCCTGGTCGGCTTTGTTCGGCTTGACCAGACGGCGATAGATATCGTCATCGGTCGCCGGTTGCAGCTTGTCCCGCTGCGCTGTGATGTATTCGATCTTCAAATCTTCCAGCATCAGCGTGCTGTCACTGTCATTGGAAATAATCAGCCGCACTGGATACAAGGCATAACCGCTGTAATTGGTCTTGAAAGCCTTCCTTGTTTCCGGAGTATCGCATGGCTCAATCGCTATCGTTACTTTTTCATCGCTATGTGTCTCATGCAACGGATAAGTGCTGGCCTGGGCAGCCGGAGGCGGATTGAATCGCTTTTCGCTGAAAAGCAGCGTCGTGAGCAGGGCAATGCAGATCGCAATTCTCGCGGCTCTCATGGTTACCTGATTATATGCCAGCCAGTTTGCACAACCGCCCGGTTTCCATAGAATGTCCCCAGTCCTGATGTTTTTTTTCTACAACCTGATTCTGGCTTGCGTGGCGCTGCTCTCGCTGCCGTGGTGGCTCTTCCAGATGCGCCTGGGCAAGTATCGTGCTGGACTGAAAGAGCGTCTTGGCTCTGTGCCCCAGCGCTTGAAAACCGCCAGCCCCAATGCCATCTGGGTGCATGCTGTCTCCGTGGGTGAAGTGCTGGCCGTGAGTCAGTTGGTCACCGAATTAAAAAAGAAATATCCGGATCGGCAGGTCTTTATCTCTACCACCACGGCCACAGGGCAAAGTCTGGCGCGGCAGCGCTTTGGCGAAGAGCGCGTATTTTTCATGCCGCTCGATTTCAGCTTCGCCGTTCGTCCCTATCTCAACGCGCTGCAGCCGCAGTTAATCATTCTGGCGGAAACTGAATTCTGGCCAAACCTGCTGCGGCTGGCCGGCAAACGTGGTACCGCCATCGCCACAGTCAACGCCCGTATCTCAGATCGCTCATTCCCGCGTTATCGGCGTTTCAAATGGTTCTTCAGCCGTGTGCTTTCTGAAATTGATTTGTTCTTGGCGCAGACGGCAGATGATGCCTCGCGCCTGCGTGCCATCGGCGCGGCCACGGAACGCGTGCGGGTGAGCGGAAATTTAAAATTTGATATTCGTCCCGCCGCGCATCCTTCTCTGATAAACGACCTTCGCGCCGCCATAGGTAAAAATGGCCCTGTACTTGTTTGCGGTAGCACTGCTGAAGGTGAAGAAGAGCCTTTGTTGCACGCGTTTAAAGCTGTGCAGCAAAAATTTCCGTCAGCCATCATGATTCTTGCGCCGCGGCATCCTGAGAGATTTGAAAAAGTCTCAGCTCTGGTTTCGTCCGCAGATATTGGTCTCCAACGCCGCAGCTCATGGGCTTCTTCGCAGCCCATCCAGCCGGGAATATTTTTGCTGGATACTGTCGGAGAGCTTGCTGCCATCTATGTGCTGGCTGATATTGCCTTTGTGGGTGGCAGCTTCGTCCCCACCGGCGGCCACAACATTCTTGAGCCGGCACAATACGGCTCGGCCATCATCGTTGGCCCGCATACATTCAACTTCCGCGAGATCGTAAGCATCTTTGAGCAGGGCGACGCGGTCAGGGTTGTCACTTCAGAAACTCTTGCCCCGCAACTGCTCGAGCTCCTGGACAATCCTGAACAACGCAAGCTCTTAGGTTCGCGCGCAAAAGATTTATTTGCGCGGTACGCCGGCGCAACGCAACGGACGATGGCAGCGCTCAGTCCGCTTCTGGCTGAGGAGCGAGATCGGCCATGAATCCGCTTTCCGCCATCTTCGCCAGCGCCGTTGCCCTGCGCAACGCGTTCTACGATCACAGGGTTTTCAAAGTAAATAAACTTTCTCGTCCGGTTGTGAGCATCGGCAACATTTCTGTGGGCGGCACAGGCAAAACCCCGTTTGTGATTGCCTTGGGCGAATTGCTTAAGCAGCGTGGAATTGCCTTTGATGTGCTCTCTCGCGGCTACCGGCGCAGCTCGAATGCAATCACTGTCGTCGATCCCAACGGATCGCCTACCCAATTCGGCGATGAGCCTCTTCTCATCGCGCGCAAACTGCAAGTACCCGTAATCGTGGGCGCCGATCGCTATCAGGCTGGCCTACTGGCTGAAAAACAATTCGCCAGCAAACTGCATTTGTTGGACGATGGCTTTCAACATCGCCGTCTTCATCGCGACTTTGATATCGTCCTGCTTCCGGCTGCAGATTACGCTGGTATGCTTCTTCCTATCGGGAGGCTTCGTGAACCCGTTTCAGCATTGGGTCGTGCTGACGCTGTGGTCCTCTTCGATGCGATGAACCAGCCGCCAACCACCAAACTAATTTGGCGTGCGCATAGACGATTAGAAACTTCTTACTCCGGCAAGTCTGTTGTCTTCTGCGGCATTGGCCGTCCCCAACAATTCTTTACTTCCTTAAAAGCCACGCAGCCGGAATTTGCGGGCGAAATGATTTTTCCTGACCACCATCGTTACACCCAAAATGATGTGGATCGTTTACTGCAGATCAAAAAAGAGTCTGGCGCCGACGGATTCATCACCACGGAAAAAGACGTAATCAACCTTGGCGAGCTTGGATCGCAACTTCAGCCGATCCAGGCTGCCACGCTTCGCATGGAGCTTGACTCCCCAGAGCAGGTATTAAGCGAGATACTGCTTGCTTTAGAGCGCCGTTGCGGCTGCAGATTTTAGCCCGGCATGAGAAAATCGTGAGTCCATGGAAAAAGCTCCTAAATCGTCCGAGCGCCTTGTCAGAATCATTGAGCAATTTCCCAAGCTCAGCATCACCGTTTTGGGCGATCTAATTGCCGACGAATTTATTTACGGCGAAATTTCCCGCGTCTCCCGTGAAGCTCCTGTGCTGATCCTGCGCCATCGTGACCGCACGGTGGTTCCGGGCGGAGCTGGCAATGCGGTTTACAACCTGGCAGACCTCGGCGTTACGGTTCTTCCCGTTGGCGTAATTGGTGACGATGAAGCTGGCCGCATGCTGCTGCATGCGTTTCGCCAGAAACATATTTCCGTGAGCGCGATTCGCAGGATCAAGGGTCGCGGTACTGTGACCAAGACGCGTGTTCTTGCCGGCACCACGCATTCGCCGCGCCAGCAGGTGATACGCGTTGACCGCGAACCTGAAACTCCGCTTGACCGCGCTACTGTTCGCGATATCACGTTCCAGGCGCGCGGCTATGTGCGCGCTTCAGACGCCTTGCTGATTTCAGATTACGGTTACGGCTCGGCCACGCCTGAAATTTTTGACAACATCCGGGCCCGCGCCTCGCTCAACGGCGTTCCAGTCACGCTGGACTCGCGCTTCCGTACGCTCTCCTATAGCGGTATTACCGCAGCTACGCCGAACGAATCAGAGCTGGAAGAGATTCTGGGAACACCCATCGGCATGGACAATGCGCGGTTAATGGCTACCGGCAAAGCAGTGATGCAGAAGATGAAGCTGCAATCGCTGCTGGTAACGCGCGGCAAAGATGGCATGGTGGTTTTTTCCCGATCCAACAAGCCGGTCAGCATTCCTATCCATGGGTCAGATGAAGTCGCGGACGTAACCGGCGCCGGCGATACGGTCATTGCAACTTATACGGCTGCGCTTGCTGCAGGCGCTGATCCGGAATCGGCTGCGCGGCTGGCAAATTATGCCGGCGGCATTGTAGTCATGAAGCGCGGCACGGCCACTGTAACTCGCGCGGAGCTTATGCGCGCCGTCATGGAGGGTTGACTGCCTGAACGTCCCCAAAAAGTCTTGTCGGCTCCAGAATTGGCAGAGCAGGTGCGCCAATGGCGCTCCGCTGGCGACAAAATTATCCTGACCAATGGCTGCTTTGATCTTCTTCATGTAGGACATGTGCGCTATCTGCGCGCTGCCAAGCAACTGGGAGGGAAGCTCATTGTTGCTGTGAATTCTGATGCCAGCACGCGACAAATCAAAGGGGAAGGCCGCCCCCGTGTTCCGGATCACGAGCGGGCAGAGCTGCTGGGCGCGCTCTCTGATGTGGATGCCGTAACAATTTTTGACACGCCGGATGTCAAGCCTCTCATCCTTCTATTGCATCCAGATATTCATGCCAAAGGCACTGACTATACCGCTGAAAGCGTTCCGGAGCGTGACGTTGTGATTGCCTGCGGCGGCCGTGTTGCCATCGTCGGCGATCCCAAAGACCATTCCACTACCGAATTACTGAGAAGGCAGTAATGGCGAAAATCCTGATCGTTCGTCTCGGCGCCATGGGCGATATTCTGCACGCCTTGCCGGCGGCAACCGCCATTCGCACCGCGCTTCCCAAGGACACGATCGGCTGGCTTGTGGAAGGCCGCTGGTCTGAGCTGCTTACGGCGCACGGCAGAAAAGACAGCCCCTATAACGTCAGTCCGCAAAAGCCGGTGGTCAACAATATTCACACGATTGATACACGTCGCTGGCGCAAACATTTTTACCGGCCCTCCGCTACCACGGAAATTCTCGGTGCATTAGAGCGAATCCGAAGGATCGATTACGATTTCGCCATTGATTTTCAGGGCGCCATCAAGTCAGGTTTGTTCGCCAAGCTTGGTGGAGCTGAAATAGTCGCGGGCTTCGAGGATCCTCGCGAATCTGGCGCACGAATTTTTTATCGCAGAAAATATCCGCGCCGGGGCGAGCATGTGATTGAGCAGAACCATGCCTTGGCGGCACAGACGCTAAAGCCTATTTTGCTCGGACGCGAATTAACTCTTACGGCCCCGCAGTTGCCGGTGGATCCAGTGGCAGAAGCCTGGGCTGAAGCTGAAATTGCCCGCCTGGGTATTGCCAGCTTTGCCATTGTGAATCCTGGCGCGGGATGGGGCGCCAAGCAATGGCCCCCACAGCGATTTGGTGAAGTGGCTAAGGCTCTGGCAGCCCACAACATCAAAACTTTGGTGAACGGCTCGCCTGAGGAAGCCCATCTTGCGCAGGAAGTGATGGCGGCCAGCGGCGGAAATGCCTATGAGCTGCGTTGCACCATCGGGCAGCTCATCTCCGTCACGCGCCATGCTCGCATTTTTATTGGTGGCGATACAGGTCCGCTCCATCTTGCAGCCTCGCTTGGCATTCCTGTGGTTGGACTTTATGGTCCAACGGATCCAGCACGCACCGGGCCTTATGGCAAGCAGGCGATTGCCTTGCGCCATCCTGAAAGTGAAACCACCTTCTCCCATCATCACCATGCTGAGGCTGGATTGATGAAGATCACCGCTGAAGAAGTCATTTCAGCAGCGCGTCATCTTCTGGGAAGCAGTAATGCCTAGCTGGGCGCGGGTAGCCACCCGCTCTCGCGTGCCGCTCGGCTTTCTTTTTGCTGCGGCCTATCTCTGGTTCGCCAAGCCCAACTGGAGTTCTCTGATCATCGGCTTTGTGATCGCTTTAATCGGAGTGTTTATTCGCGCATCAGCCTCCGGACACATTCAGAAGAACGCCGCACTTGCCACCACCGGCCCGTATGCTTATACGCGCAATCCGCTTTATCTTGGCTCCATTGTGATTGCCATCGGCTTTATTGTTGCGGCGCGCAATGTGTGGATTGGGATCGCCACGTTGGCGATGTTTGCTTTTATTTATCTGCCCGTCATCAAGGCAGAAGAAAGCTACCTTCGTTCTGCGTTTCCTGACTATGATCGTTATGCCAGCGGGGTGCCGCGCCTTTTTCCGCGTTTCACGCGGTATCAATCCGGAGATGCGGAAGGCGAATCGCAATTTTCTGCTGCTTTGTACATGCGCCATCGCGAGTACAATGCTGCTATAGGCTCAGTTTTGATGCTCGGTGCGCTTGTAATAAAAATACTGGTAAAACATTGACCTTATCTGCTGGCTGGCCGTTCCCACGGAACTTATTTATCCTGATCGCGTTTGTCTGCGCGAGCGCTGTCTTTGCGCTCTCACCGCAACACGCAAAGAAACCGGCCACAGCTGAGCCTTCGCCCACGCCAGCTGCTGCCACTACAGCAAGCCAGCCAACATTTGCCGCGCCGGCGATTGCCCGTCCTCGTTCTGAATATCAATTTCCCATTGGCCAGACCTATGTTTACAGCGCGGTATGGCGCGTCTTTAATGCCGGAATCGCAACGCTGCGCATGGAACCAGCAGGACCCGAGCACAGGGTAGTGGCCACGGCAGATGCTGCTGGCACAATCTCTCTTCTTTATCATGTGCAGGACAAGCTGGAATCATTCTTTGATCCGGCAACATTTTGCTCGCATAGCTCGTCACGGCATCTTGAAGAGGGTTTTCGCCGCGTCGAAACCAATCTTGCTTTCGATTACAAGCTCGGCAAGGTTGTGCTCGACCACAAAAACCTTAAGAAAAATGAGAGCAAGCATGAAGAGCATGAAATCCCCGGTTGCGTGACGGACATGCTCTCAGCCATCTATTACGTGGCGTCACTGCCTTTGCAGACGGGCAAAACTTATGATTTTCCAATCAATGACGGCGGCCCCATGCTGACGGTTGTGGTACACGTTGAGGCGCGTGAGGCCATCAAAACGCCTGCGGGGACATTCAATACTATCCGCGTGCAGCCAGAGACTGCCTCCGGCGCGCTGCGTGATAAGGGCAAAGTCTGGATCTGGTATTCCGACGATGCCGCCCGTATTCCCGTACAAATGCGCGCGAGATTGTCCTGGGGTACGCTCACGTTCTCTCTTTTACGCATCGAAAAGAAATAGGCCGAGAAGATTTGCGCGGATTTTTCCAAAGCCAGAACCCGCCTTCTGCTTTTCTGCCATAATAGTTAGTTCGGTCTTTACTGGGGAGGAAACATGAGTGCACAGCCGATCGTCAATCCTGAGCCTGAGCTTGTTGAGGTTTTTGACACCATGCAGGAATCTGAAGCCCAGGTGGTCCACGGGCTACTAACGTCCGCCGGAATTGAATCCGTGGTCATAAACCTGGAAGCTGCTCAGGATATTTTTCCTGGCGTGGGCGGAATCTCAGTTCGCGTAAATCCTGCCCAGCAAAAAGAAGCATTGAGCGTGATTGCGGACTATCGCGCCAATGGCGCCTCAGAAGATGATTCTGTGCCGGATGAGAACACCGCAGAAACGAAATAGCGGCATGCCCGTCTAAAGCTAATTAATACCATCTATACTGCAAAGGTTGTAAACTGGTTTTGCGTCGCTTCCATGAAAGGCTCGATCAAACCATAAAAATTATCCGGGCTCCCGGGGGCCTGCTTGTGCGTGGTTTTGCGCATTATGCGCCGGACCGCGATAGGTGGAAATGCGCATCCTGATTATTGAAGACGAACCTAGAGTAGCGCGCAGCCTGGTCCAGGGATTTGAAGCGGACCATTTTGCAGTGGACGTAGCCGAGGACGGCGAAAGAGGACTTCATCTCGCCACCGATATTCACTATGACGGTATCGTTCTGGATTGGAACCTGCCCAAGCTGGATGGCCTGGCCCTTTTAAGAAAACTTCGTCAAACAGGTTCAAACACGCGTGTGCTGATCCTTAGCGGCCGTCGCGAAGTCAGTGATCGCGTTGCGGGATTGCAGGCAGGTGCCGATGACTATCTGATCAAGCCGTTCTCCTTCCAGGAGTTGCTGGTCCGCATGCATACGCTGCTGCGGCGCGGTGCGGAAACGTCAGAGGTTCTTAAGGTCGCTGATTTAACTCTTGATCCACAACGCCACATCGTGGAACGTGCCGGCAAGCCAATCAAACTCAGCCAGCGTGAATACGCGCTGCTGGAATACCTGATGCGCAACGCTGGCCGTACCGTGACACGCACCATGGTTGTGGAGCAGGTTTGGAACCTCTGGTTTGACGGCCTGACGAGCGTGGTAGATGTCTATATCAGCTATCTGCGCGCCAAGGTCGACCATAGCTTTTCCAAGCCACTGATCCATACCATTCGAGGGGTTGGATTCATGCTCTCTGCCGAACCTAAAAACGGCAAGGTTGAAAACAAAAGCCAGGAATAAATCAGTGCTGCAACACTTCTGCCTGCACCTGTTTCCCATCGAGCAGAAAAGTCACAGCTCCAAACATGTCTGTGCGATAAGTGCGGACTTTATTTTCCTGCAGCCGTTCCAGCACATCGCGCCGTGGATGGCCGAAAGAATTTTCGTAGCCAACTGAGATCACGGCAAATTGAGGATGCACCGCCGCCAGCAGCTCGGGCGTTGTCGAAGTGGCGCTGCCATGGTGAGCGACCTTCAATAAATTGGCTGCAGGCGACTCTGTAGCCACGAGCTGCTCCATCTTCTTTTCCAGGTCTCCGGCAAGCAAAGCGCTGCTGTCTTTGTAATGGACCAGCAAAGTCAGAGAATCGTTATTTTTATTTTTTTCGGTTACCGACGTCTGCCAATCCGCTGGTGGTGAGAGCACGCGGATATTTGTCCCTCCCCACGTTATTTCATCGCCCGCCACATGCTTGATAATCGCCGTGTGGTTCTCCGCTGCCATCTCATAGAGATGTTGCATCGGTTGCGTTAGAGGATTAATGCCGAGCCACAATTCGTCGGGATGAAAGTCCTGGATGACACGAGGTAAGCCGCCAATATGATCGCTATCAGCATGAGTAAGAACCACAACATCTAAATGCCCAATGCCCCGCCACCATAAATAGGGCGCAACCACGTCTTCGCCGAAATCAAATTCACCATGGACGGGTCCAATGCTGCCGCCGCCATCAATCAACATGGTTCGGCCTTCAGGAGAAATCACAAGAAGCGAATCGCCCTGGCCAACATCAATCGCCGTGATCTCCAATTTTCCCGGCTCGAATTTGGGAGCTGAGCGATAACTGATCACGATAAAGCTTGAAACGAATAACGCTGCAAGACCGGCAAACGCAACAACACGGCGTCTGCGAACAGCAATGAAAACAAGCGCTATTCCAGCAACTGCCGTCAGAAATAGGATTGGCGTGGAATCAGGCATTCTCCACTGTGATATGTGGAATTGAGAAAGAACATGCAGGCAAGCCAGCGTCCAGTGTAGAGCAGCCGCGGCAACCCACGCCGCAAGCTTTGCCAAGGGATGAGACAAATAGCTGAGTGCAATCGCGATTACTCCGCAATTCAGCATGATGCCTGCAAGTGGCAGAACCAGCATGTTGGCAGGCAAGCCCAGGATCGCCGCACGATGAAAATAGGCCCGCATTGGAAGCGCCAGAACTGCCTGGGTAATGCTTGAAACCAGAAACAATTCATACAAAGCAAAAACACCTGCGACCGTGGTACTTACGACAATGCGAGCGAATCGCGTTCCTAAGAATCGCGATAACCTGCTGGCAATTAATCTCAGGTCTAAGCGAAATTGAGCGAGCCGAGGCTCTAGGCCAAGGTCGTATCCTGTGGAATCCAAATGTCGCAATGCCTGACGATATGGAGTTGAAGTTTTATCCAGCACTGGCACGCTGATGCCCGTGATGGCGAGCAAGGCCAGGAATGTCAGTTGAAATCCAGCATCGAACAATGCAGCCGGTGAAACAGCCAAGACAACCAGCGCAGCAAAGCCAGTGGCATTCATTCCGTTGCGATCGCGATAGAGAAGCCGCGCCAGCAGAAACAAAGACAACATAAGTACCGCTCTCACAATGGGAACGCCCAGGTTTGCGATGTAGGCATAAAAAACTGAGAGGGCGATTGTCACGAGCGAGGCCGCCCACTCCGGAAGCCGCAGTCTGCGCGCCAGCCAGAACACAGTAAAAGCCAGTATGCCGACATTCATGCCTGAGACAACCAGCAGATGATAGACTCCAGTCTGCTGAAATTCTTCGCGCACATTGCGGAGAAGCAAAGAATCATCGCCCACAATCATGGCAGAGAAGAGCGCCACATCTTCCTGGCTCCATAAGCCAGAATTGCGAATATGCGAAAGAATGCTGCTGCGGATCGCGCTTCGCCAGAAACCTAAACGGCTGCCTGTTGTGCCCGGAAGCAGCTTTGTGTTTTTGGTTGATACCGATGCCAACGTGCTGATGCCAAGGCCGTGAAGGTAGCCTTCATAGTCGAACGCGCCAGGATTGCCAAAATTTCTTGGCAGGTGCAGCTTTGCTTCAAAGGCTACGCGGTCGCCGTAATGCAGAGGCGGAAGATCTTGCGCTGAACCATCTTTGACGCCGTCTTTGGCTGCGTCATCGTCTGAATCGGAGCGGTGATCTTCGGAAAAATACAAAGCGGCACGAATGCCAACGGGTCTTGTGAACTTTACACCGTTAAGCTCGATACTCTCAGCTTCCAGATCGACGCGCTGCCGTTTTCCTGTGCCGGCAAGAAATACTCCGTCGTTTGTGACATGCGCGACAACCACTGCGTGTTTGTCGTTGAGCATTTCCGATGGTGGGAGAGTCAAGCTCTTGATCGGCGTTGCCACCCGCGCAAATGCTCCAACACAAACCAGCGCAAGAACCGCTGCTGCTTGTGCTGGCCGTAAACTCTTGATCGCCAGAGCAGCAAAGGCGCAAAGAGCCAGGGCTGCTCCCGCCCATCCCCATGTTGCTGGCGCGCATTGCAAATGTCCGGTAAGCCAAATTCCGCACGCAAACGCGGCGGCCGACAGTGCGAGAGGAGCGCGGGATGGTGATTTCATGAGCAAGCAGTTGAGAATACTACTTGATAACTGCCTCAATCGTTATGAAATTGAATTAGAAATGTTAGCGGCGAAAATGCTCTTAGCGGGCCAGCCGGATAATGCTCTCGATATGGAATGTCTGAGGGAAGAGGTCGATCAAATGTACCTGCTCTACGTGATAGCCGGTTTCCAGAAAGAGTCGCGTGTCGCGCGCGAGCGTGGCCGGATCGCAGGAAACATAGACGATCCGCTTTACCCGCAAGGCCGCTAACAGTTGCGACGCCTTGGCTCCAAGGCCGGCGCGCGGAGGGTCAACCACAACCAGCTCTGGCTGCATATTGATGCACCGCGGTAGAAACCCTTCCGCCGGACTCAGCACCGGCACAACATTCTTAACGGCATTGGCCTGGAGATCGGTTGCGGAAGCCGGCGCCGATTCAACGGCAAAGACCTGGTCAAAACGCTTTGAGAGATGTGTGGCAAACAATCCGACGCCGGCATATAGATCCATGGCAATCTTGCCGTGGAAATCTCCCACAACGGTTTGCACCAGATCACGGATCAGATATCGATTGACCTGGAAGAAGGATCCTGCGCTTACACGGAAGGTTTTCTCACCTACTTGATACGGGAGAGTCGTGTCGCCGACAGTGTATTTGGGCTTCTCGCTGCCTTGTTCTGCCGCAGTATTCTCGACAAAAAATGCGATGCCCTTGATCGCAGGCGCTTTGGCCTGCAGCTCCGCGGCAAACTCGTGCATCTCCGGTGCATCAGGCGACAGATAAACTTCCAGCACCATCTTGGCGTCGGCATGGTCGGCAAAAAACTCAATTTCATTAATGCCTGCTGGAACCTTGCCTGCTTCGCCCAGCTCCCACACCTGCGTTAATACCCGATTGATGGCCGGCGAACTGATGGGACATTGTTTTACCGGCAGTAATTCATGGGATCCCATGCGATGGTAGCCAATCGCAAAATCTACTCCACCACGGACCTTAAGGCGTGATCGATTGCGATAGCCCCATGGCTCGCCCGAGTGTGTAATGATCTCACCTTTCCACTCTAGCTTGCCGTTGCGGAGAAGTGTTTCTTTCAAGATCGCGCGCTTGTTCTCAAGCTGTGCCGTGTAGCCGGCATGCTGATAGTGGCAGCCGCCACACGTGCCAAAGTAAGGGCACGTTGGCTGAATTCTGTAGGGTGAAGGTTTCAGTATCTGGTCGACAGTCGCGCGGGAAAAGCTGCTTTTTTCCTGGACAATGGTGGCGCTTATTTCTTCTTCGGGAAGCACAAAAGGGGTGAACACCGTCTTGCCTTCAGGAAGACGGGCGAGCCCATCGCCGCCATAGACCAGCTTTTCAATGGTTAGATTCACAGATAAAAGAGGCTGAGACGTGGAATTTTAGCTTTTTCAAACAGACGCTTGTGAATAAATTGCTTTTGCAGCTGCTCAATCTGCATGCCGGGCATCTTGCTGCGGTACGGTGCAATCTCGCGGTCTGCCTCACTGCGCAAAATGAACAACTCATTTTCCGGTGCAGTCATGGTCAGGGCCGCCAGGAGCCGTTCTTCCATCACGGTAAGCCTGCGTTCCAGCTCCTCCAATTGAATTTTGCTTCCTGAATGCAACGTTGATGCTAAGTCCGTAAGTGTAACAGCACATTCTTCCGCTACCAACATTACTGTTGGGACTGCTTGCGCCTGGCGAAGTTTCTGGGCATTACCGTTAAAAAAGCGCGCTAGTTCTTCCTGTTCCAGCCCTGCAGTGGAGCTTGGTTTTTCCTGCTGAGCGCCGACCGCAGCTTCTTTCATCTCTTCAGCGGCTGTCAGTATGGCCTGCGAGCAATAGGCAAGGCTGTTGACCTTTTGCGTCTTGGATGGCCGCCGGTCATATTTATCGAACGCCTCATCGATTCCACGAAGCACGGCTTCCAGCGGGATGCCGGCATCTTTCCACGTCATCATGAGCGCCCAATCGAGTGTTGAAACGGCCAAGAGCGTGCCGCGACGGCGGCAAAAATGCTCTTCAATCTCGGTAAAGTAGTTGAAGTAATTTTCCACAACAGGCGTCAGGATGCGGGCTTCTGCTTTTGAACGGCGACGTTGCGTTCCCAGATAATGCGGAGACCATCCAGGGTCAGAAGGTCGTCAACGTCTTTGATGTACTTTGAATTGTCGCCGATCAGGCTGGCAAGACCGCCGGTCGCAACCACTTTGGTATCCGGACCCAGTTCGCTGATCAGCCGTTCCAGGATTCCATCGACTAATCCCAGGTAGCCAAAGAACAGGCCTGCCTGAATGCTGCCCACAGTGTTTGTTCCGATGATCTTTGAAGGCTTCCGTATATCGACAAAAGGCAGACGCGCGGTATGCTCAAACAGCGCACGGGCTGAGATTCCGATGCCGGGAGAAATCACGCCCCCCAGGTATTCACCTTTGCGGGAAACCGCGTCGAATGTTGTTGCCGTCCCAAGGTCAACCACAACGCAGGGGCCGCCGTATTTTTCAAATGCTGCCACGCCGTTCACAATGCGGTCAGCGCCCACTTCCTGTGGATTCTCATAAAGCACAGGCATCCCGGTCTTGATTCCCGGTTCCACGAACAACGGTTTGAGGTGAAAATAGCGTTCGCACACCTCGCGAAGCGCAGAATCCATGGGCGGCACAACGGAAGAAACAATAATGCCTGTAACTCCAGTGGCATCCACATTGCCAATCGCAAAAAGATTGCGGAAAAGAACACCGTATTCATCCACCGTGTGCGTCATTACCGTGGCTACACGCCAGTGGGCCAGCAGTCGGGGCGCTTCGCCTTTGCTGGCAGGATCCTGCCTAGTCTCATAAACCCCAAGCACGGTGTTGGTATTGCCGACATCAAGAACCAGAAGCATTCGTGCTCCTCTGTACTGGACGGACGCTGCCGGAAATCACCATGCGCAAACCCTGGTCAGTGCGCACGCGGAGGAATCCGCGTGGATCAAGTCCGTCCGTCACGCCATCATACCCTCCATCTTCCTCCACATGCACGAGTTTGCCGTGCGCGTAAGAAGAGCGCGACTCGACCCGGCGCATGATTGGCTCAAAACGAAAAGAAGGCGTATGAATCGGGCTGCTCATGGCGCGCAATAGCGCACGATATTCCCTGTCCAACGCGCGAATAAGAGCTGCTGCAACGTCCAAGCGAGAAAAAGTTTTTCCACCTTCCAAGGCCAGGGAAGTTGCCGTGCTCTTTAATTCGTCAGGAAAATTCTGGTGGTTTACATTCACGCCAACGCCGATCACAGCGTGATGCACCCTTCCTCCTTCAGAGCTCATCTCCGTAAGGATGCCGGCAAATTTTTTGTCGTTCAGGAGCAGATCATTAGGCCAGCGGATATCAGCTGCGAGTCCGGTTGTTTCCCGGACAGCATCCTGCACTGCAACCCCGGCGATCAGCGAAAGCCACAACGCTTCCGCCGGTGTGATGGGAGGACGCAAAAGAAATGAGCAATAAATGCCGTTGCCGCGCTCAGAGTGCCAAGTATGGTTGCTGCGGCCGCGGCCTGCGGTTTGCTCTTCAGCAATAAAGATGGCGCCTTCCGGAGTATCCTCAGGATGTTGGCTAGCCAGGGCCGCTCCACGCAACGCAATCGAGTTGGTAGAGTCAGCCTGGATGCAGTGATGAATATTGCCGGAAAAGATCGTGTTCCGCACCAGCGGTGCGATCAATTCCGGCAATAGCAACTCCGGATTCCCCACGTAGTTACTTCCCTGCTGCCGGAGGGGCCGAGTGAGCTTCCACGTTAAGGTCGATCTTGATGTCATTGCCAATCATCGCCGCCGGGGCATTCGTGATCCCAAAATCCTGGCGGTTAATGGTCACGCCAGCATGCGCTCCCATGATTTTTCCTTGCTTGCTGTCGACTGGACCTTTCAGCTCAAACGGCAGATCAATGTCTTTAGCTACACCGTGAATCGTCAATGTGCCGTGGGCGATATAGTTATCGCCTTTTTTTTCAACTGACTTGCTCTGGAACGTCAGCTCAGGGAATTTCTCAATGTCAAAATATTTTGGGGATTTCAGATCGTTGTCGCGGCTACTGTTGTCTGTATTGATGCTGCCGGCTTTGATCTTCACAGAGACTGAAGATTTGCCCGGATCTTTGTCATCGTAAACAATCTTCCCTTCAAAATCGGTAAAGCGGCCGTTCACGGTGCTGACCGACATGTGTGTTACGGAAAAATTGACAGAAGAGTGGACGGGATCAATCTTGAATTCATCAGCAGCCAAGGCGGAACCGCAAACAGCAACGATAGTGAGCAAAAATCCCAGCAATTTACGCATACAGTTAGGTGTTCTCCTTTAAGACGTTCTTGATATTAGAGTGATAGAGCCAGCCTATGATTAAAATGGATAGGCATGCCCCACACCTCGCCGCTTAGAGCCGGCGAATACTCTTTGATTGCATTCTGAATTTTCCACCGTCAGGGTTGCGCCAGGATCTGCTCCCAGCGAGATTCGAGCCTTCCGGTCTTAAGCTCTTTCCGTCAGCTATCTATTTTGTCACGTTCCCGGGATCTCTTGCAGAAGTTCTTTGTTTCGGCTAAAGCCCATATTTTCTTGCACTTCCCGGTCAGGCAGGAACGATGCGCATACTCAGGTCCACGGCCTGTGGAGAATGCGTAAGTGCTCCCACGGAGATGTAATCTACACCGGTTTCAGCGTAATCGCGAACATTTTCCAGCCTGATACCGCCAGAAGCCTCCAACGGAACATGCCGGGAATGTCCAGCCACGCGAATCACCGCCTGGCGAACCTCTTCCGGCTTCATGTTATCCAGCAGAATGCTTTCCGCGCCGTTCGCCAGTGCTTCATCCAGCTCCGCCAGCGTGCGGACTTCAATCTCCACAGGCTGCTCTTCCCGCCGGTTCTGCAATGCCTTGCGCAACGCCGCCGCCACTCCTCCAACCAGAGCAATGTGATTGTTCTTGATCAACACGCCGTCAGAAAGGTCAAGCCGATGGTTCTGTCCACCGCCGCAACGGACGGCGTATTTATCCAGCACACGAAGCCCGGGAGCAGTTTTCCGGGTATCCAGAATACGGGCTTTGGTGCCGTGAATCGCATCAACGTATTTCCGCGTCGTGGTGGCAATGCCACTCAGCCGCTGCACAATATTGAGGATCACCCGCTCACAGGAGAGCAGTGCGCGCGCATTGTGCCGAACCACGGCGATGGCCTGCCCCTTATGCAGGCGGACGCCATCAAAAATTTCTCCATGGCTGATGACTTCCGGATGGCCGATCACGTGATGATCAAGATTCTCATAGATTTCCAGAATGCGCGCGACTACGCCGACGCCAGACAGAGTACAATCCTGCTTCGCAAGAATCGTAGCTGTGGCCCGCTGTTGTGGGTCAATGCAGGCACGCGAGGTAGCATCGCTAGTTGCCCGGTCTTCGAGCAACGCGTGTTCTAAAATCGCGCTGATCCTGCGGCTATGCCAATCCATACAATTGCACTTACAGCTTACCCCAAATTGCTCAAAGCATTTTTGCTCTTGTTTACCAGCAGAGTAAGGTCTGCTTCCTGCTTGCGCAAGCCCTCCACGACCTTGGGCGGAGCTTTGGCCAAAAACTGCTCATTTCCCAACTGGCGCAGCGTATTCGCCAGCTGGCTTTCCAGTTTGGATAGGTCTTTGGTTAGGCGTTCACGTTCAGCAGCAACATCAATTTTGCGCTCATAAACCAGCGCGACTTCAAATTTCGACGTGGTGCGAGCGCCTGTCTTTTGCGCCAGTGAGGCGTCCACAAACTCGATTCCATCCACGCTGGCCAGCCGCTCCACCATACCGCGATTTTCCTCAATCAGCCTGCGGACATCCGCAGCTGTATGAATCTGCACCGGCGTTTTTTCCTTGGGCGGAACAGCAAGTTCGGCGCGCATGTTGCGGATTTTTTCGATCAGGTCTTGCAGCACTGCCATCTGCTCTTCTGCCTGATCATTGAGCCATTTCTTTTCGCCCTGCGGATATTCCACGAGCGCGATCGACTTCGCCGGCGGCTTGCCGTCATACATGGCATGCCAGACTTCTTCGGTAATAAATGGCATGAACGGCGAGAGCAAGCGAAGCGATCCTTCAAACACATCACCCAGAAAAGTCAGAGCGCCTCGCGCTCCTTCTGGCGGTCCCATCAGGCTGGGCTTGATAATCTCCAGATACCAGTCGCAGAAGTCGCCCCAGAAAAATCTGTAGATTGTGTTGGCAGCTTCATCAAAGCGGTAGTCCGTTAGACTCTGGTTCACCTCACCAGCAACGCGGTAAAAACGCGAATAAATCCAGCGATTTTCCAGCTTGTTGAGCTGCGCTTCATCGGCGCCCGCCGTCAGGCTGGCATCGCCAACCCGATCCAGATTCATGAACATGAAGCGCGCCGCATTCCAAATCTTGTTGGCAAAGGCACGGTAGCCATCGGTGCGGCTCTCAGAAAAAGCAATGTCTGTACCGGGCGACGCCATGGAAGCCAGAGTAAAACGTACGGCATCTGTGCCGTATTTTTCTGTTACCTCAATCGGATCAATCACGTTGCCCTTGGTCTTTGACATCTTCTGGCGTTCGGCGTCGCGCACCAGCGCATGAATATAAACTTCTTTAAACGGCACGCTGCCCTGCGGATGGTCCGCCATAAAGTGGCAGCCCAGCATAATCATGCGCGCGACCCAGAAAAACAGAATGTCAAAGCCGGTGATGAGCAGCGACGTTGGATAAAAAATATCCTGATCGCGTGTCTTTTCCGGCCAGCCCAGAGTTGTGAATGGCAGCAGCCCGGAAGAAAACCATGTGTCCAGCACGTCATTGTCTTGTGTTAGCTTGCTGCCGCCGCACTTTGGACATTTGGCAGGCGCAGAGCGGGCCACAATAATCTCGCCACACTCGCAATGCCATGCCGGAATGCGATGCCCCCACCAGAGCTGGCGCGAGATACACCAGTCATGGATGTTGCGCATCCACTCAAAATAAGTCTTGGCGTAATTCTCGGGCGTGAACTTGATCTCGCCTTTTTCCACGGCCTGAATCGCGCGGTCAGCCAGCGGCTGGATCTTGATAAACCATTGCGTGGAAAGCCGCGGCTCAACAATTGTCTTGCAGCGATCGCATTTTCCAATAGCCAGCGTGTGGTCTTTAATGCCGGCCATCAAGCCGCGTTCTTCAAGGTCACGCAGAATTTTTTCACGCGCCTCATACCGGTCCATCCCTTTGTATGGTCCGCCGTTTTCGTTGATGCGCGCCTGATCGTCCATGATGTTGATCTGCGGCAGGTTGTGGCGCAGGCCAATCTGGAAGTCGTTAGGATCGTGTGCCGGCGTGACCTTAACCGCGCCGCTGCCAAACTGCGGATCAGCGTAATCGTCCGCGATGATTGGAATCTCGCGCTCTAAAAGCGGCAGCAGCAAGTGTTTCCCGACAAGCTTTTTATACCGCTCATCTTTTGGATTGACCGCAACCGCAGTATCTCCCAGCAGTGTCTCGGGGCGCGTTGTGGCAATCGTCAGGAACTGCTTGGGATCATCTGCCAGCGGATATTTGATCTGATACATTTTGCCGGCAAAATCCTCATGTACGACCTCCAGATCAGAGATGGCCGTCATGCATCGCGGACACCAGTTGACGATATACATGCCGCGATAAATCAGCCCCTGCTCATGCAGGCGGACAAAAACCTCAGTTACGGCGCGAGAGAGGTTTTCATCCATAGTGAAATATTCCCGGTCCCAGTCGACCGAGGCGCCCAGCCTCTTCATCTGCGACTGAATGGCGCCGCCATAGAGCTTCTTCCATTCCCAGACACGCTCAAGGAATGCCGCGCGGCCCATCTTCTGCCGGCTCTGGCCTTCTGTGGCAAGCTGGCGCTCTACCATCATCTGCGTGGCAATGCCGGCATGGTCTGTGCCCGGCAACCAGAGCGTAAGAAAGCCGCGCATGCGCCGCCAACGGATGATGATGTCCATCTCCGTCTGGTTGAGCATGTGGCCCATGTGCAGGCGGCCGGTAACGTTGGGGGGCGGCAGCAGCAGAGTAAAGGTCGGCTTTTTGGATTCCGGGGAGCCAGACTCAGGCGTCTTCACGGAGAAGAGCTTTTCCGCGATCCAATATTCCGCCCAGCGGACCTCAATCGCGCTGGGATCATATGTTTTTGGCAGTTCGTGTGACATCGGCGAAGTCAAAGACTAATCTTCGATATTACAAGCGCAGCGCCGATGTGGGCAAACTTTCGCCGATGGGTTCAATCGTCGAGCGCGGTCAGCAGTTCTCTTTAATTTGAGATGAAAATAAAAACGCGCAACTAGCAAAGACGCTAGTTGCGCGAGAGCTTTAGATCAGTGTCGCTACTTCTCGCAGCGCAGATGACCGTTGTCGTTAATGATCTCGCTCTTGCACTTCTGGAAATCATCAAGTTTGGTGTCATGGGCATCGCCGTCCCGGTTCAGGCAATGTGCTTCCAGGTCATCGCCATGAACGCGGACTCGATCACATGACTGCGTATAGGAGCCAACTGGCAATCCACCTGCGTAGTTGGCTGCCACTGGATAGCGATTGCCAGCATAGCCTTCGGCTGCCACGCAATGTAGCTCTCCACCATCGTTGGTGATTTGTCCGTGGCAGGAAGCGTAGTCAACCAGGCTGGTCTTGTGCCAATCGCCGCCGTCTACCTTGCAACGAGCTTCCAGAACGCCATCATGAGTCCTAACGTCTTTGCAGGTCTGTGTATAAGGGCCCGATACCACAACTTCAGTGCCCGGATTGTTTACGTAACCAGCTTGATAGCCAGGCGTAACAATGCAGCGCAACTTGCCATTGTCGTTCACAATATCGCCGCGGCATTTGTTGTAGTCATCAAGCTTAGCGTCTTTCCAATCGCCGCTAGTCGTGGTGCAACGCGCAACCAGATCATCGCCGCGTGTATGGATTTCCTGGCAACTCTGCGTATAAGTTCCGCCCGGCAGTCCGGCAACGGCAGCGTTTGGATAGCCTACGGCGCGGCTGCAGCGCAAAGCGCCATCGTCATTAATGATGTCGCTGCGGCAGGATTGCACCTCCCGAAGCTGGGCATTTTGCCAGTGTCCGCCTGAGTCCTGGCAGTTGGCCACAAGCACGTCCCCACGATAGTCAATGTTTTTGCACGTCTGCTGATAAGAACCTGGTGGAACAGACTGTGCATTTGCCAGGCTCCCCAAACCCAGCAAGAAGATAACAAGCGCTGATAGCATCCCGACACGACGCATGAATTCTTTCTCCCTTCAATCTTGCGTGCTCCCCAATGAGCACCTTAGTAGGGGTTAGATTCCTTTTGTCGTGATGCAGGTTGTGATCAACATTTCGTGTGTGAGCTGCTGGCGTGGGCAACCCACTCCTGAGTTGCTGGTGTGCAGCTCTGCTAATGCATTTTCACGCGTCATTTCATCCTTCATCTTTGGATTGAAGTCTCTATGGCTTCACGCGGCACGCCTAATATAGTGAAGGAGCGCTGCCCTTTGGTTGTTACACGCAGAGCGCGCGATCCGCGATAACGCGCCAGCCAACCTTCGTCGATAAAATGTTTCAGCAGAGCCGCGCCGAGCGCACCGGCGACATGCGGACGTCGCTCTGTCCAGTCCAGGCAGCGGCGGGCAAGATTGCGCTTGCTTCGCTGCAAATCATCCACCTGGACGCCTAATTCGTTTAGCCAGTCTTCACCGCGGGTTGTGATTCGATAATCACGCTCGCCTTCCGTAACGATTACGCGATGCTTCTGCATGACATCGGTTAATGCCACGCCAATACGTCCGGCAAGATGGTCATAACAGCTGCGGGCCAACAGCATTGGCTGGTCAACTTTTGCCGCCATGTAATCCGCTACTGGACGCACAGTTGAAATCGCGCCCAGAGCTTCCAGGGCATTGGCAACGCGAGGCCCAGCCAGCTTGTAATAGCGGCATCGCCCGTCACGCTGCATGGTGATCAGGCCACCTTTGCTCAGCTTGGCCAGATGAGCGCTGGCGCTCTGGGCGGAGACAGAGGCTGCCCGCGCCAGCTCTCCGGCAGGCAGTGGACGGCCTTCCAGTAACGCCAGCAGCATCGCCGATCTTCCCGGATCTGCCAGCAAATATCCCAGGCTTGAGATTGCATGTTTCTGTTTCATAACTGCACCACTGCTATTCTAGTTGTTTGGTGCTGGCCGATATTTCATCGCGGAGTGAAATGTCCAGCAATAAAAACATACTGCACATTTCATCGAAATGTGAAACATGGTGGAAGGCTATTCCGGCAAACTGGAGTCATGGAGAACAAAAAGGTTCCTATTCGCGGCGCATTACTGTGGTTGCTGGTGGCTACCAGTTTTGCTTTTGTGGTGGTGCAGCTTGATGTAACGATTGTGAACGTGGCACTGCCGCAGATTGGAGCGGCGCTGCATGCTGGCGTGGCCGGCTTGCAATGGGTGGTGGACGCTTACACGTTGAGCTTCGCTGCCCTGCTGATTTCCGCCGGCGTGATCGGTGACCGTTTTGGTTCGCGCCGAATTAATCTTGCCGGCTTTCTGATTTTTACTGCCGCCTCAGTTGGTTGCGGACTCGCGCCAAACATCGGGATTCTTATTGCGGCACGCGCCCTGCAGGGCGCAGGAGCTGCGCTGCTGGTCCCTACATCATTGGCGATTTTGAATCATTGTTCTGAAAATAATCTGGCGCTGCGCGCGCGCATGGTGGCCCTCTGGACCGCTGCCGGCGGCGTTTCCATCGCAGCCGGGCCTGTGGCCGGCGGCTTTCTGCTTGCCGCATGGGGATGGCGCAGCATTTTTCTTGTGAATATCGGTTTATGCGGATTGGCGATTTTTCTGGTGCTGAAATTTGTGCCGCCCGATTCGCGCATCTCTGAGTCGCGCCAGCTGGATCTGGCTGGCCAGATTTTTGCTGTCATCGCCCTCACCGGACTTGTAGGCGCGATTATTGAAGGTGGACATCGCAACCTCACACATCCCATCGTGCTTGGTGGATTTCTGCTCGGCATCTTGGCCGCAGCCATCTTTGTTCGCGTCGAACGGCGTTGCGCTTCGCCCATGTTGCCGCTGCAGTTCTTCAGCCTCCCCGGATTCAGTCCGGCGGTAGTGTTTGGAATTCTTGTAAACCTTACCTATTACGGCGTGATCTTTGTGTTGAGCCTCTACCTGCAGCAGGCACGCGGATACTCAGCCCTCAAGACGGGCATTGCCTTTCTGCCGCTCACCGCGACTTTCATTGTCTCCAACATCATCACCGGATGGCTCACCGGCCGCCGCGGCTCGCGCTTCCCCATGATTCTAGGCGCTGTCATCGGGATGGTTGGCTATGCGCTGCTTCTACGTCTGAATGAAACCACATCGCTGCCAAGCATGATGGCGGCATTTGTTTTAATCCCTGGAGGCATGGGGCTGGCAGTTCCCGCTATGACTACGGCTATTCTTTCCAGCGTCCCGCGCGAGCGATCTGGCACAGCGTCCGCGGTGCTCAACACTGCTCGCCAGGCTGGTGGCGCGATTGGCGTTGCCGTCTTCGGAGCACTGCTCGGCCACTCACGCGACAAGATCATTCCCGGCCTGCACGTTTCAGGCCTGATCTCGACCGCGCTACTTCTCTCGGCTGCAGCACTGGCCTGGTTTGGAATGAAGAAGAAGAATTCTTCTATGCCATCGCGCTGAAGTAATTAGCTCTCATAAACCAAGCGTTGCTTCTGGATAAAAGCAGCATTTACTATGGTTAAACTGTGCTGTTAACTATCACCAACCATCAAGCTCCAGCTACTGATCTTGGTTATTTGCTTCATAAGAACCCTTCAAAGCTGCAAAGCTTTGAATTGTCTTTTGGGCACGCGCATGTCTTCTATCCAGAAGCTACGGATGAGCGCTGCACCGCGGCCTTGCTGCTTGATGTTGATCCCGTGGGATTGGTTCGCAACAGGCGCGGTCCTGCCGGTGAAGGCGGCACGTTGGCACAGTATGTAAATGATCGCCCTTATGTGGCGTCGTCATTCATGAGTGTTGCCATTGCGCAGGTTCTTGCCAGCGCTCTTGGTGGTCGCAGCAAAGGCCGGCAGGAGCTGGCGGAAACGCCCATTCCATTAAGCGCAAAAATCTCTGTGCTGCAATGCCGCGGCGGAGAAGATTTAATCAATCGTCTTTTTGCGCCGCTTGGATATCAACTGACACTTCAAAAACATCCTCTGGACGAAAGATTTCCTGAATGGGGTGAAGGGGACTATTACACGATTGAGCTGAGCGCCCGGATACGGCTGCAGGACCTGCTGACGCACCTTTATGTATTGATACCCGTGCTTGATTCTGAGAAGCATTATTGGGTGGGTGAAGATGAGATTGAGAAACTGCTGCGTCACGGTGAAGGCTGGTTGGCGGGTCATCCGGAGAAAGAGCTGATCGTAAAGCGCTACTTAAAGTACCGCCATAGTTTGGCGAGAGAAGCTTTGGAGCGTCTGCAGGAAGAAGATCAGCCTGATCCAGATGTGGTTGAGAAAAATCACACCAATGAAGAGATGGCCATTGAACAGCCTTTAAAGCTTTGGGAACAACGGCTAGGCTCGGTTGTTTCCGTGCTCAAAGCCAGCGAGGCGAAACGTATTCTCGACTTGGGTTGTGGTGAAGGCAAGCTTCTGCGCGAGTTGATGGAACATAGAGAATTTCGTGAAATTGTCGGCATGGATGTTTCTTTCCGCAGTCTTGAAATTGCCAGCGAACGCCTACGTCTTGACCGGCTGCCACCGTTGCAGAAAGAGCGCATTCGTCTTTTTCACGGATCGCTGATGTACAAGGACAAACGTCTGGCGGGCTTTGACGCGGCTTGCGTGGTGGAGGTGATTGAGCATCTTGATCCGCCCCGGCTTGCGGCTTTTGAGCGCGTGTTATTTGAACACGCACGGCCCAAACAGATTGTGATCACTACGCCGAACTCTGAATACAACGTGCGTTTTGAAACTTTGCCTACTGGCCAGTTTCGCCACAAGGATCATCGTTTTGAATGGACGCGCGCGCAGTTTCAGTCCTGGGCAGAAAGCATGTGCTCACGCTTTGGATACAAGGCGCGCTTTCTTCCCATTGGTCCGGAAGATCCTGAAGTTGGTTCGCCAACCCAGATGGGAGTGTTCACTCTGTGAAGATGACTCTTCCGGAACTCTCCCTGGTTGTGCTCATTGGCCCGTCTGGATGCGGCAAGTCTACGTTTGCCCGCAAACATTTCAAGCCGACAGAAGTCCTTTCGTCCGACTTCTGCCGTGGGTTGGTTTCTGACGATGAAAATGACCAGACCGCCACCAATGAAGCCTTTGAGACGCTGCACTTTATCGCGCGCAAACGACTGGCCCGCGGTCTGCTCACTGTAGTCGACGCCACGAATGTTCAGCCTGAATCGCGTAAGCCGTTGGTTGAGATTGCCCGTGAATATCACGTGCTGCCGGTGGCGATTGTTCTGAACGTGCAGGAAAGAATTTGCCAGGAGCGCAACCAGAGCCGTCCGGACCGCAATTTTGGCCCGCATGTGATCCGTAAGCAAATGCAGGATTTGCGCCGCTCCCTGCGCGGACTAGAACGCGAAGGCTTCCGCCATGTATTTACGCTTTCATCACCAGAAGAGATTGACGCCGCGGAGATCACTCGCCAACCTTTGTGGAACAACCTGAAGCACGAGCACGGCCCATTCGACATTATTGGCGACGTGCATGGCTGTGGAGACGAATTGACGCAGTTGCTTGACAAACTAGGCTACACGAAAGATGAAAGTGGAGTTTACAAACATCCTGAAAATAGAAAAGCTGTCTTTGTAGGGGACCTTGTCGATCGTGGTCCAAAGATTCCAGAAGCTATCCAATTGGTGCGAGAGATGGTGGGCGCCGGGCATGCTCTGTGTGTTCCCGGAAATCATGACATTAAGTTCATGCGCGCCGTTCGCGGCAAAAAGGTACAGATCACGCATGGACTGGGAGATTCACTGGATCAATTCAAGACGTACGATGAGACGCATCCCAACGCATCGCGTCTGGCGGCGGATTTCATTGACAATCTTGTAAGCCACTACGTTCTTGATGATGGCAATCTTGTGGTTGCCCACGCCGGCATGAAAGCAGAGATGCAGGGCCGCGGTTCTGGTAAAGTCCGCGAGTTTGCCCTTTACGGAGAGACTACCGGCGAAACCGACGAATTCGGCCTGCCCGTGCGCTATAACTGGGCGGCGGACTATCGCGGAAGAGCCATGGTGGTTTATGGGCACACACCTGTCGCCGAGCCGGAATGGCTCAATCGAACCATCTGCATCGATACAGGCTGTGTTTTTGGCGGCAAATTGACGGCCTTGCGTTATCCCGAGAAGGAGATGGTCTCAGTGCCTGCGCTTCACACGTATTACCAGTCAGCCAAGCCGTTTTTGCCCACGCCTGAACTAGCGGCCCCATTGAGCGCACAGCAGCAACATGACGATCTGCTGGACATCGACGACGTATTTGGGAAGCGCCTGATCTCCACACATCTCCATCGCAACATAACCATTCGTGAAGAGAATGCGACTGCTGCGCTGGAAATCATGAGTCGTTTTGCCGCAAATCCCAAGTGGCTCATCTATCTGCCTCCAACCATGTCTCCTTCGGAGACGAGCAAACGCGAAGGATTTCTGGAATATCCGGAGGAAGCTTTCAGTTACTTCCGCCATGAAGGAATCGGCAGGGTCATCTGCGAGCAGAAGCACATGGGCTCGCGCGCCGTACTGATTGTTTGCAAAGATGAAGCGGCTGCGCGTAAACGCTTTGGCGTAATAGATGAAGGAATCGGCATATGTTATACGCGGACTGGCCGGCGGTTTTTCAACGATCGTAATTTTGAAGCAGAGTTTCTCAGCCGTCTTCATGCTGCTGTCACAGCTTCTGACATCTGGGAAGAATTCAACACCTCTTGGATCTGTCTTGATTGCGAGCTTATGCCCTGGTCGGCCAAGGCGCAGGAGCTTCTTCGCCGGCAATATGCTCCCGCTGGCGCTGCGGCACGCGCGGCTCTGCCGGACGCAATCGCGGCATTGGAAACTTTTTCTATAAACAATTCTGAAGCGATTCCTCTGACTGAACGCTATCGCCATAGATTGGAAATGGCGGAAAAATATGTTGCGGCCTACCGCCAATATTGCTGGCCAGTCTCTTCGCTTGACGATTTTCAACTGGCGCCTTTTCATCTGCTGGCGACAGAAGGCGCGTTGCACGCCAGAAAAGACCACGTCTGGCACATGGAAACAATTGCGCGTATCTGCCATCACGATCCAAAGTTTCTTCTGGCTACGCGGAATCAGCTTGTAGATATGGCGGACATGGAATCTCAGGCTCGCGCTACATCATGGTGGGAAGAGATTACTGCCAGCGGAGGCGAAGGCATGGTGATCAAGCCACTTGAGTTTATTGCGACGGGTCTCCGTGGCTTGGTGCAGCCAGCGGTCAAATGCCGTGGCCGTGAATATCTGCGGATTATTTATGGCCCTGAATATACGGCCCCAGAAAATCTTGAGCGGTTGCGCCGACGTGGATTAGGCGCAAAGCGCTCTCTCGCTCTGCGCGAATTTGCACTGGGAATGGAAGGGCTGGAACGATTTGTCCGATTGGAGCCGTTGCGCCGCGTGCATGAGTGTGTTTTCGGCGTGCTTGCATTGGAGAGTGAACCGGTCGATCCGCGTCTATAAGTCGGGAAGTATTTTTATCCGAAATTAAAGAAAGTTTTTGCATCAGATTTGAACAAATGACTAATTCGCCAAAGCCCAGAGCTTTTAACGTCCAGGAATGGATTTCCAAGAGTGAAGCCGCCAAGCTGCGTGGGATATCGCGGCAGGCGATCTGGGAGCTGGTAAGAAGAGGCCGGTTAACCACATTGGAATTTGCGCATCGGATCTACCTGAATCGTTCTGAGGTTCTGAATTTTCAGCGGCGTCCCCGTGGTCCGGCGTCTGATTATGCGACGCAGAGGCGCAAAAAGAAAAAGAGCATTGATCCAGCCAAGTGGGTTTCAAAAATCGAAGCTGGAAAAATGCTGGGGATCACACGGCAGGCTGTATCTGATCTGATTAAGCGACGCCGTTTAAAGACCATGGTGGTTGAAAGCAGGGCGTATGTTTCACGGGCCGCAATCGAGAAATTCCAGGCAGCACAAGGTAAGACAAGTCCCAAGAGCAAACATTCAAAGAAAAAATAGATCGGTCTGGACTGTCAATTACTAGTGGCAAAATAAAACGCCCTTTGTTGCCAAAGGCGTTTTAATACAGCTTTTTTGCAAACCTTACTGCAGTAGTGTTCCATTTGGATCTTCGTCTTTTTCCTGCAGCACCACAGCTGATGCCACGCGGTCGCCCTCTTCCAGATGCAGCAGGCGCACACCCTGAGTGGAGCGCCCGGCTTCACGAATCGTCGTGGTATCAATGCGGATGATCTTGCCGAACTGGCTGATCAACATGACCTCAGAAGATTCGTCCACCAGCATGATGCCAACCACATTGCCGTTCTTGTTGGTGGTCTTCACATTGATCACACCTTTGCCGCCGCGCGACTGCAGCCGGTATTCATCCACTGGAGTGCGCTTGCCGTAACCCTGCTCGGTCACGCTCAAGATCAGCGTTGGCACAGCTTCTTCCTTGCCCTTGCCGTTGGTCTTCTTTTGTACATCTTTGGGCGTCACGGCCACGCCAACAATGTAGTCATTCTTGTCGAGGTCCATGCCGCGCACGCCATATGCTGGACGTCCCATGGAGCGCACATCTTCCTCGCCAAAGCGGATCGCCTGGCCTTCATGTGACGCGAGAAACACGATCTGATTGCCGTCCGTCAGGCGAACAGCGACGAGCTCGTCATCTTTGTCAATGCCGATAGCGATAATGCCGCGCGACATGACATTGCTGAAATCTTTTACCGGCGTCTTCTTCACTGTGCCTTTACGCGTGGCGAAGAAGATGTAGCGATTCTCTTCCTCAAGGTTACGCACCTCAAGTAGGGTTCTCACCGTTTCGCCCGGCTGCAGGGCCACTAGGTTGCCAATGTGCTTGCCTTTGCCGGCTGCGCCCACGTCTGGCACTTCATATACTTTCAACCAATAAACGCGGCCAGTGTTGGTGAATACCAGCAGGTAAGAGTGCGTTGAGGCGCTGAAGAGATATTCCACAAAGTCCTCTTCTCGCGTCTTCATGCCTGTGCGGCCGGTGCCACCACGGCGCTGTTGCCGATAAGTGGATTGCGGAGTGCGCTTGAGATATCCGCTGTGGGAGACGGTCACGATCACCTGTTCGTCAGCGATCAGGTCTTCCAGCGTGATCTCTGTCGACTCGTCGGTGATCTGAGTGCGGCGCTCGTCGCCAAACTCTTCTTTCACTTCCTGCAATTCTTTGATAATCACGCCGCGCAACTTCTTGTCCGAAGCCAGAATGGATTCGTATTCTGCAATCTTCACGCGAATCTCTTCCAGCTCTTTCAGGATTTCTTCGGTGGAGAGCCGCGTCAGACGATACAGTTGCAGTTCCAGGATTGCGTCAGCCTGCCGCGGAGAAAGCCTGCCTTCCGCTCCGCCCACCTTGGCCTGTATCTGCTTGTCTACAATCTTGTATTTGGTCGCCAGCAAGTTGTCTTTGGCTTCCGCGCGTGAAGCTGATCCGCGGATGATCTTGATGATCGCATCGAGATTGTCCAGCGCGATCTTGTAGCCTTCCAAAATGTGTTCGCGCTCGCGAGCCTTTTCCAGCAGGTAGAGCGTGCGGCGCCGCACCACGTCCACGCGATGATCGATGAAATGCTGGATGGCCTGCACCAGCCCCATCTCTTTCGGCTGGTTGTTGACCACGGCCAGAAAAATCATACTGAAGCCCATCTGCATGTCGGTGTGCTTGTAAAGCTGATTGAGAATGATCTGCTCTTCCGCGCCGCGCTTCAGTTCAATCACAATCCGCATGCCGTCGCGGCCGGATTCATCGCGCACATCGGAAATGTCGTCAATCACTTTGTCATTCACCAGCTCGGCAATGCGCTTCACCAGCGTGGATTTATTTACCTGATACGGAATTTCCGTAACGATAATGGACTTACGTCCCTGCGTCATGTCCTCAATGGCGGCCTTGGCGCGCATGGTAAAGCGTCCGCGGCCATTGGTGTAAGCGGCTTCAATGCCGCTGCGTCCGTAGATGTAAGCGCCAGTCGGGAAGTCGGGACCTTTTACCACCTTCAAAATTTCTTTGAGTGTTGTTGCTGGATTGTTTACCAGCATAATTGCCGCTTCCACAATCTCAGTCAGGTTATGCGGTGGAATCTTGGTAGCCATGCCCACGGCGATTCCATCAGAACCATTTACCAGCAGATTGGGAATCCGTGTTGGCAGAACGTCAGGCTCAATCTCACTGTCATCGTAGTTAGGGTGAAAGTCGACCGTTTCTTTGTCGAGGTCTTCCAGCAACGCTGTTGCAACCCGCGCCAGCTTGGCTTCCGTGTAACGATCGGCTGCAGGCGGATCTCCATCGACAGAACCAAAATTGCCCTGGCCAAAAACCAGCGGATAACGCATGCTCCAATTCTGAGCTAGCCGCACCAATGCGTCATACACGGCAAGATTGCCATGCGGATGGTATTTACCCATCACGTCTCCCACAATGCGGGCGCATTTACGCGTGGCTTTATTGGGCTGCAGACCCATGTTCTGCATCGTGTAAAGAATGCGGCGATGCACCGGCTTCAATCCATCGCGGACGTCTGGCAGCGCGCGGCCAATGATGACGGACATTGAATAGTCGAGATACGAACGCCGCATCTCATCTTCAATGTTGACGGGATGTATATTTGCAGCACCGGGGCCGCCGCCATCACCACTTGGTGGAGGGGTTAAAGGGAGTTCAGGATTCTGTTCATCTGCCATTTATTTCTCTCAATTTGAAGGGCACACTGGAAGTACTTTCAGCAGGCCGTTCTGCTGTGACGAGATGTCTGCTAAATGCTTGCATTTACAGGAAGTTATGCACAAAAGGAATACAACAAATTATAGCACAAGGAGAGTAGAAAATCAGCATTCAGGCAGCTTCATTTAGAAGGGCAGATCGGATACTTTGAACGGTGACTTGTGACCTCCTTCCCGCAGTCACAAATTACAATTCGCTTGTTGCAGATCTTTGTTTATTGCAGTTTCAGGGCTACGCCACGATCATCATTGGCTTTCACGGTCGCACTGGAGTCAAGATCGTCCAGCTTGATCTTCTTGAGAGTGCTGCCGGAGAAATCAAATAGTGTTCCTCCCATGATGGCGTAATTCTTGGTTTCAAACTGATGGCCATCTTTGAAGATGAAGACCGTTGCCGGCGTTTTGTCCTCTACAGGTACGACCGAAAAATCAGAGTTCTGGCTTGCGCGCGCTTTTTGTCCCTGGGAGCTATCTGCCTCAGCCTGTTCACGATTTTTCTCACGGGAATCCAGATAGTGTTCGCCGTAACGGCTGCCGCTTTGCTGTGTCATAGCGTCATGTGCGCCTTGCAGATATGCCGCGCGCAGATCATCGTCACTGCTGCCGTTCTGGTCTGCCGCATTCTGATTTGCCGGAGCGGGATCTGCGGCAGCGGAAGCGTCAGGAGTGTACGGATCGGCTACTGATGGATATCCCCCATCGCCATAGATCGGATAAAAGAGCGGTACCGGCACAAACACCTGTTGCCGGGCGCGCTGGCTGCCAAACCTGCGGACTGGGCCGTGGATACGCACAAAGGGTCGTGCTGTTGGATGTACACCGGGAGGCCGCGTTGTGGGCGAAACTACGCTTGCTGGAGCCCCGTGTTGCACTCCGTTCGATGTAGGGGATACGACGGAGGCGGGTGCTCCGTGGCTAGAGAGCTGAGATTGGGAGATTTGCAGGGCAAAAGCCAAAAACAACACAACGAAAATTGGTCGCGACATAATGCCACCCTTGGATACATCTGGGGCTATCTACTCCTAATGATAAACCCTGGCATCCTGCATTTACACCGGATTTTGTACCCAATAAGCAAGCGCCAGCACTGTTAGAACGGCCCTGACCGCGAAACATGCAGCCAAAAACATAGCTACCAGCTTAAAGGACCGCGTTTCCAGAAGGTCAGCCGCCAGACCTCCAATAAATATGAACACGAAACTCAGTCCTAAAGTTGCGTCCCAGATGCGGATTACTGGAGCCAGGCTGAACAGGAACACTGCCGCAAGCGCAGTGATCAAGGGCGCCGTGTTGCCAAAATAGCGTGCCCTGGGCCAGCTCCCATAAGCAGTAAGTGCAGCAATAAAAAGAAAGACCAGCACATAGCCGTCTGTGCTGGCGGACAAAGCAAAGACCAGGTTACGCAAAGCGTCCAAGGTTGGTTTATGTGCTAAAAGTGCTGCTGTGCTCAACCTAGGGCCGTTGGTAAGCCAGGCGACCAGAGCCCAGAGACCACAACCAATCGCCGTTGCTCCGGCTAGCACGATGAATACTTTCTTCCGGCATTCTGGCGCCAGATAGATCATGTAAGCAAATGCCAGCAAGACTAGCGTAAATGACCACCATGCCGTTGCCAGGGCAAAGCCGATGGAGAGCCCCAGAATCACAATGCGCGGCGCCCATTTTTTAGGCGGCGCTAACAGTGTGTGCGATACGCCGATCGCCGTATAAATCAGCCCTAGCGCGCTCCATGCCAGAATAATTTCCGGACCGATGTTGCTGCTGATCTTGATCATTGCAGGCGATGTGCAATAGAGCGCAAGAGCAACGTATCCGCCCGCATCGTCAAATAACCGGCGCGCTACCCACCACAAAGCTGCTCCCAGCCACAATCCAAAAATGATGAAAGGCAGTCGCAACAGCCATGGCCGTGGGACCGCCAGCGCCTGATTGATCGACTCTGTTGCCACTTTTCTTACCAGCGGGATGAGCCGGACAGGCAAGGCTGCGACCCAGCTGGTGAATGGAGAAATATTAATGGGCTTTGTGCCGGCGCTGGGCAGACCAGCGGCGATGTAACGATATTCCAGATCAGAGAGTGCCCGACTTTTTGCTACCCACAGACATTGTGCCAGAAATGCCAGCAGCATGAGCCCAGCCAGGAGCTGCGGCTTGCCTACTTTAAACTCTTTCAGGATCTGAAACATGAATTGACAGTTGTATCATGCATGCGAAAAACGTGCTTCGTTGTTGTTGACGGATGAATTTGAAGTGGATGAACTTCACGCGGCAAAAATTTCCTGTTGCACGCGATCTTAAAAGTTCCTTAAACGCCGCAATGAACTAAAAATTGTTCACCTCCAGCCGATGTTACAGAAGGAGACAATGATGCACTGTACTTCCGGTAAAAATAACCTTTCCTCGCGTGTCCGGCACACGCTGGAAGATCTGGCGTCGATCCGGCAATCTCTGTTGTCGATCTCTGACCAGACCATTAATTCATCTGAGGTTCCTGCTCAGGTCCTTGATCTGGAATTAGCCGGCGAGTTGAAGAATGTGGTCGATGCACTGCGTCTGCTTCTCTGGGCATACATCCAGGCCCTTTCTTCGAAGTCAGGCCGCTCACCAGAAGAGGTATTGAGCTGGTACAAGATGGAGTTGGCAGTTGAGATGCTCCGCAGCGCGCGCCGTTCCACACCGGCAAGAAGCGGATCTATCGCGGATTTTGAACGCATGGTCAATCAGACACTGAACGCTGTCGCCCAAAGTTCCCGCTGATAGTTTCCATCAATTCAAGCGGCTTGCCTTCTCCATTTATCTGGTAGAGTTTTCCTGTTCACGTTTGCAAGGAGTGCAATGGAACCGGAAACCCCTTCAAGTTTTGCGCCTGCTGACCAGCAGCCCTCGATTGAAAAAAAAATCTTTCTGAATGACCGCGGACTGCGTGCGGGATGGCGGCTGGCGATCTATGTCGCCATTCTGGTCTGCCTGTTGCTCCTCTCTTCATTGCTTGTGTACTTCATCATGGGCGGGAAAAATTTACAGGCACAGTCAGGTGCTGGCAAAGTGCCGTCCACGAGCATGCAATTTGTGGCTGAGGCTGGAAGCTTTCTGCTTTTTCTGCTCGCAGCTTTCATCATGTCCCGCATTGAACGACGAAACATAGGCGACTATGGGTTGCCTCTCAAAGGCGCACGCGCTCTGCAGCGATTCGTCACAGGGTATGTGGTTTGGGGATTTCTCCCGTTGTTTGTTTGTCTCTCAGTTTTATACGCGTTCCATGCCTATGACTTTGGACAGATGGTGCTTCATGGCAATGACATCTGGATATGGGGACTCAAATGGTTTGCCGTCTTCATATTTGTGGGGCTTAGCGAGGAATACTTACTTCGAGGGTATACGCTTTTCACCCTTGCCGACGGCATTGGCTTCTGGCCAGCGGCCATTTTCATGGCAGCACTTTTCGGGCTGGGCCATGCCCACAATGCAGGAGAGACGCGCATCGGCTTGATCGCCACAGTGGTTTTTGCGTTGTTTGCCTCCATCACACTCAGGTATACCGGCAATCTCTGGCTGGCGGTGGGTGCTCACGCAGGGTGGGACTGGGGGCAGTCTTTTTTCTTCGGGGTAAGTGACAGCGGTCTTCAATTTCCCGGCCATCTGCTGAACCCAAGTTCGCACGGTCCGGATTGGCTCTCCGGTGGCACAGTCGGCCCGGAAGGCAGCGTGGTGACACTCATACTCTGGATAGTAATGAGTGGGCTGGTTGTGCTGGTCTATCGAAAACCTTCACAGCCGGCTTTGGTGATTACGGAAGCGCCAAAATTTTAGCCGCGAAACATACAAAGGTCGTATGTATTCGCGGCTGTAATTGTCTGCGGTAGATCTGACGCTAAATGTCCAGATTTTTTACGTCCAGCGCATTCTCTTCAATAAATTTGCGGCGAGATTCCACATCTTCACCCATGAGCGTGGTGAAGATCAGTTCGCAGGCTTCAATGTCTTCAGCCTTAACGGAGAGCAGAGTACGGCGCTCCGGATCCATGGTTGTCTGCCAGAGTTGCTCAGAGCTCATTTCACCCAGCCCTTTGTAACGCTGAACGCTGTATTCTTTTTTGCCTTCAGCAAGAACGTAATCAAAGAGCTCACGCGCCGAGTTTTTTTCCACGCGTTCAGCTTCGATCTTGGTCCTGCGGATCGCCGTCTTGGGCGACTTTTTAGCCGCTTTATCCAGGTCTTCCCGCTCGGCATCACTCAATTCGTCGGCAGCATTGTCTGTTCCTGTGCCTTTTGCCGCCACTTCCACCACAAACGGCGGCTCCATGAAGGTTTCAATCTGCTTGAACTTGTTAATCATCTGCCGGTATTCCGGAGTGGAGATCAGCGCCCAGTTGATCTGGCGCTCGGCGCCCTGGGAATCAGTGAACTTCACGCCCCAGAGATTGTGCTCTTCATCGAAGTAGCTTTCAATCTGTTTCAGCTGATATTCCTTAGAGAGCTTGTTAATTTCTTTTTCCAGCTTCTCGATTTTCTTGGGAGAGTTCTTCTTGTCGCCCTCAAAATCTATTCGCTGTGAAATACCCAGCCGCGGCAATAGCTCAGTAATGCGTTCATGACGCAGGCGCTTGTCAACCTTCTCGAAGAAAGTCAGATACTCATTGAGCGTGGTCATGAATTTTGCCAGCGCAGCACCTTCCAGTTTGGCAGCGCCTTCACCGTAGCGGACGGACATTCCTTCAGCCGCGCGACGAACCATGACGCGAACGAATTCGCGGTCGTCCTTGATGTACTGCTGCGTTTTTCCTTTCTTAATTCCGTACAAAGGCGGTTGGGCAATGTAAACATTCCCGCGCTTAATCAGCTCATTCATGTGGCGGAAAAAGAATGTAAGCAGGAGCGTACGAATGTGCGAGCCGTCAACGTCAGCATCCGTCATCAGAATGACTTTTGCATAGCGTAGCTTGGCTGGATCAAAATCTTCTTTGCCGATGCCGGCCCCCAGCGCTGTAATCATGGCACGAATTTCCTCATGACCCAGCATCTTGTCGTAACGGGCTTTTTCGACGTTGAGGATCTTGCCCTTCAGCGGCAGGATAGCCTGGAAACGACGATCGCGGCCCTGCTTGGCTGTACCGCCTGCGGATTCACCCTCAACCAGGAACAGTTCGCAACGGTTGGGATCGCGTTCTGAGCAGTCTGCCAGCTTACCAGGCAGGCCGCCGCCATCCAGCGCGCCTTTGCGCCGTGTGAGATCGCGGGCTTTGCGGGCGGCTTCGCGAGCGCGGGCTGCTTCAATGGCTTTGTTGATGATCTTGCGCGCGACTGGCGGGTTCTGCTCAAAGAAAGCGCCAAGCCGTTCGTTCACAAAAGCCTGCACAATGCCGGCGATATCAGAATTCAACTTTCCTTTGGTCTGGCCTTCAAACTGCGGCTGTGACAGCTTTACGCTGACCACGGCAACCAGGCCTTCGCGAACATCGTCGCCAGTGAGGTTTTCTTTTACGTCTTTGAAAAGACCAAGCTGCTGGCCAGCATAGTTGATGGTACGTGTCAACGATGTGCGAAATCCGGAAAGATGCGTTCCGCCATCCACGGTGTTGATGTTGTTGGCGAAGCTGAAAATCGTCTCTGAGTAGCCGTCGTTGTATTGCAGAGCGATTTCCATTGCTACACCATCACGCTCGGCTTCCATATAGATCGGCTTGTCATGCAACACGCTTTTGCCGCGGTTCAGGTGCTTGATGAACTCGGCGATGCCGCCTGAATATTTGAAATCGAGATGCCTGGCTTCGCCCGTCTTCGCATCTGTCTGGCGTTCATCCGTTAGCGTGATCTGCAGGCCTTTGTTCAGGAAGGCGAGTTCGCGCAGCCGCTGGGCCAGCGTGTCAAAGTTATATTCGGTCGCGGTAAAGATCTCTTTGTCCGGCAGAAAATGCACTCTGGTGCCACGCTTCTTTGTGGTTCCAGTTTTCTTGAGTTTGGTTTGCGGCTGTCCCTTGGAGTATGCTTGCTCCCAAACATGGCCGTCGCGCCAGATCTCAAGATCAAGCTGATGGCTCAACGCATTGACGCAAGAGACACCTACGCCGTGCAATCCACCAGAGACTTTGTAATTGGAGTTGTCGAACTTTCCGCCAGCGTGCAATTTCGTGAGGACGACCTGTGCCGCAGGAATTTTTTCGCCGTCAATCACCATGTCGTCCACGGGAATGCCGCGGCCATCGTCGATCACTGTAATGGAGTTATCGATATGGATGGTTACGTCAATTTGCGTGGCATGACCCGCCAGCGCCTCATCCACGGAGTTGTCGACAACTTCATACACCAGGTGATGCAGCCCCATTTCTCCGTTGGAGCCGATGTACATGGCGGGACGCAGACGCACTGCCTCCATGCCTTCTAAAACTTTTATGTCTTCTGCGGTGTAATTGCCGTTTCCGTTGCCGGTCTTTTTGCTTTTGTTTTGTTCTGACATTTCTTTTGCTGTCGCAGATGCGGATTCACGGGTGGCCAATCTTGGAACTCCTGTCTTACCACTGCAAGATCAATGTTTTCAGGCCGATCAAGAGCTGGGCTGAAAACACTCAAGTTACTGAAATTCAATACTTTAGTGGATATCAAACCGTAGCTTTATTGTACCACAGGCAGAGTTGATCGGAAGGGTTACGCGAGCCTGCTTCTTAGGCATGATTCGCATGCCAAAACCTGCGTAAAAAAGGTGTTTACTATTTACTTAACATGCCGGAATTGAATCGTTAAAATTTGCTGATAAGCAAAGATTTGCAACTGTGCAATTCTTAAAAATTCTAATGATTTGGAACAAAACCGTTACTATTCTGGCTCTCTTTTAAGGTCTGACAACTCCAAGACCTCAATGTTCCGTTACCGTGCCTGCTTTCTCCATCCTCCTTCTTGGCCAAACAAGTTACTTAAAGTCAATGCGTTACATAGCACCTTTGGGCATTGCTTTTAGTAATGCATTTTCCTGGATTTAAATGCCAATGGAAGAGGGGAACGCGCTGATTTTCAATGTTCAGATTGTACTAATAAACCGTTGAAAAATTAGGGATCAACTGTAATACTCATCCCCGCGTTTCAGTACCACTATGGAACGCCCACCAAGAGAGCTTTTTAAAAGAGCCTAAGAAGAGAGAACAGAGGAGATTCCCCAATGAAAGCTATTGTTCGTTCATCCATCATTGCACTTATGGTTTTTGCCGGTTACGCCGCACTGGCCACCCCCGCAACTACCTCCAAATCGGGTCCCTTTCCGATGCCGAAGCCGTCAACCCAGCCATGCCTACAGGCCAATGCCAATTAAGTCACGGCTGAGGCCTTAAAAGCTATTTGTTTTCTGTGATTTAGAAAACAGGTCGGGTTGGAGCGGTTAACCATTCGGTAAATGTACCTTCGTACTGCAGAGCACTATTGCCTATGGACAAAGGTAATTGTATTCTTGCGGCTCTTCGGAGGGATACCGTGTCGAGCTTTCTTCAAGAATGGTTACCGATCTCTGTGGCAGTCGTTAGTGCCATTCTTCAGGTTGGAATTTTGATCCACATGAAGAAGCGGAATCTCCGCGCCCAATTTCCTGCATTTTTTAATTACAACATTTACGTCATTTCCGGAATTGTCATCAGCATAGCCGTAAATTTCCTGTGCAGGTGCACGTCTATTGCTGATTGGTCATATTGGACTTTGAGCATTTTTCTCATCGGTTTTGAATTTGCTCTCATGTACGAGGTTTTTGTCGCGGCTCTTAAGCCTTACTCCGCGCTCATCGATCTTGGAAAAATGCTGTTCCGCTGGGCCGGTGTGTTTCTTCTGCTGGCAGCCATTCTCACGGCATTTGCAACCGCATCTCCTTCCGCCGGCAAGATTTCAGCAGCCATCAACCTTTTGGAACGCAGTATGCGTTTGATGGAATGCGGGCTATTGCTGCTGTTTCTTCTTTTTGAAAGAAAACTGGGACTCTCCTGGCGCAGCACCAGCATGTCAATTGTCCTGGGATTAGGTGTTTATTCTGCGATTGGTCTGGCTGTGCTTTACCTTCAGTCTAAATATCCGGAGCAGGCTATGATTTTCTCGCTAGTTGAGAACGTTAGTTATTTCGGAGCCGTGGTTTTCTGGCTCATAAATATCAAAGCGCCCGTTGCTGCCAACAACAACGTTCTTGATTCACCCAGCCGTCTTATCTTCCAACGTTGGAATGAAGCTCTTGTTTCTTACGGACATCGTGGTGGCGATGCGGTGCTTTCAGCAAACTCCATGGAGTCATTTCTTCCCGGAGTTGAGCAGACGGTGGATCGCATTCTTGCTCGCAAAATGGTCCAGTAAATTATCTAGCGGGAAAAAATTCAGGCCGGACATTCGTCCGGCCTGTCTTATTTTTAGATATTTCAATGAGGCTCAAATACGCATCGGCATCACGATATAGCGATAGCGGTATTCACTGTCTGCCGCTTCATCGGGGCGCAACTGGCCGGCTGTCTGCGCGTCTTTAAATTCAAACCGAACATCACCCGCGCCCACCACTTTGAGAAATTCCAACAAGTACTGGGAGTTGAAGCCAATCACCATGGGATCGCCGGTGTAGGCCGTCTCGATGGAATCTTCTGACTCGCCCGTTTCCGTGTTTGAAGAAGAAACCTTCAGTTCATTCTTTTCCACGCGCATGCGGATGGCGTTGGAACGCTCATCTGCGAATTGCGCCACACGCTGGATTGCGGAAGAAAGCTCATCACAATGCACGGTAACGAATTTGTTGTTCTCTTTCGGAAGCACGGCTTCATAGTTGGGGAATTGTCCGGTGAGCTGGCGTGATGTGAGAATGCGCCCGCCGATGCGGAAAAAGAGCGTCGATTCATCCTTGGCAAATTCCACGCTGGGAGCATCGTTGTTGTTCAGCAAGGTGCTCAATTCGGCCATGGCTTTCTTGGGAATAAGGACTTTCATTTCTCCGCTGACCGGCAGCTTGGCGTTATTGTGTTCAATGTGCGCCAGACGGTGTCCGTCAGTGGCCACCATGGTGATGGATTCAGGCTTGAGCACCAGGAGCGCGCCATTCAGCGTGTAACGCGATTCTTCATTGGAAATAGAGAAGATTGTCCTGGCAATCAACTGCCGCAGTACCTGGGCTGGAAGCTGTAATGCCGATTCTGCAGGAAACAAAGGCAGAGCAGGAAAGTTTGCCCGGGCCATGCCTACCATCTTGGTATTTGAGCGGCCACTGCGGATCTGCACCCAGTGGTTTTCCAGCAATTTAATGCTGATTTCACCATCGCCCAGCAGCTTCACATAGTCATAAAGCTTGCGTGCCGGTATGGTGCAGGAGCCTTCTTTCTTCACCTTTGCCGAACAGGAGGTGCGCAGGCTCAGGTCAAGGTCCGTGGCCGTAATGGAGAGCTTGTCTCCACTGGCTTCAAATAAAAAATTAGAGAGGATTGGAATCGTGGTTTTGCGTTCCACCACGCCTTGTGTCGCGGTGAGTTCTTTTAACAGATCGCTCTTGCTGACGCTAATTTCCATCGTCGCTCCCGCCTCAGTGCCTGCGGAGGAAGGCATATTTGTGGCCCCCTAAGAATTTTGATACTTGCATTCAATACTAATACCGCTACCGGGAAGCCTGCCAAGGAACAGTTGGGAATCTCCGCAACAGCAACTTAGTGTACAGGTTCTTGCGTGATTCCGCAGATCATTACTGGTTCCGACCTTTAGGAAGCCTCAGCTGTTCAGCGTCTCCGTGAGTTTGTTAAGTAGCCGGTTCAAATCCTTATCCAACTGCCGCTGCTCTTCGATCTTATCGATGGAATGCATGACAGTGGTATGGTGTTTGCCGCCAAATTGCCGGCCAATTTCCGGCAGCGACGCTTCCGTCATCTGCTTGGCCAGGTACATGGCAATCTGCCGCGGAAAAACTATGGCCCGTGAATTACTCTTGGCTTTGATCTCAATCACGCGTAACCCAAACTGCTCGGCAACCGCTTTCTGAATGGCGTCAATGGTAATCTTGCGCGCCTGGGAATCAATAAAGTTTTTGAGCACCTGCTGCGCCGTTGTCAGGCTGATTTCGGCACCAGTCAACGAGCAGTAGGCGATCAGGCGTATCAACGCGCCTTCCAGCTCACGTACATTGGTGCGCACATTAGAAGCGATGTATAGCGCCAGGTCGGTGGAGAGCGTTACGCGCTCTGACTCAGCCTTTTTCTGCAGGATGGCGACTTTTGTTTCCAGGTCAGGCGGTTGAATGTCCGCGATCAGGCCCCACTCAAAACGTGAGCGCAGGCGGTCTTCAATTTCCGGCAGCTCTTTGGGAGGACGATCACTGGCGATGACAATCTGCTTCATCGATTCATGCAGCGCGTTGAAGGTATGGAAAAACTCTTCCTGCGTCCGCTCTTTCTGCGCAAGGAACTGAATATCATCTATCAGCAGAACGTCCACGTTTCGGAACTTGTCGCGGAAGCTGATCATCTTGTCATAGCGCAGCGAGTTAATCATTTCATTGGTGAACTTCTCGCTGGAGATGTAGCAGATGGAAGCCTGCGGCTGACGGCGCTTAACCTCATGCCCAATGGCTTGCATGAGATGCGTCTTGCCCATGCCCACGCCGCCATAGAGAAAGAGCGGGTTGTAGGCCTTGGATGGCCGCTCGGCTACCGCCTGCGATGCTGCGTGCGCAAATTGATTGCCGGCGCCGATCACAAAATGTCCGAAGGTGTATTTTGAGCTGAGCTGGGCAGCGGTGTCCCAGTCAAAGCGTTGTTGCCGCGATGCGGCAGCGCCACTGGGAGCATTGGTTGAAACTGGAGCAAAGCCGCCATCCGGACGGACAGGCGGCGATGTTGGATCTTCTTCTGCTGTGATGAACTTCACGTCCTGGTATTCGGGCGCTTGCGTATCCATGGCTTCCTGGATCAGGTCGCCGAATTTTTCACCAAGCTGGCGAAACTCCGCAGTGGGGACGCGCACAAAAATGATATTGCCATTCGTGTGGCTGAAACGAGTCGGCTTGAGCCACGTGTCGTAAGAATGGCGGGTAATCTTTTTTTCCAGCGCGCCCAGAATTCTGAGCCATGGATTTGCGGTTGCGGTAACGGTCGCAGCAGGTAATGACATTCTCGGAATATTTCCTAAATTGTTGCGAGCCGGCCAGAGGCCCGTGGTTGACTTCGAAGATTTCCAGTTTAATTTCTGCAAGGGCGACGCAGGATACTGAACACTGCGTTGTGCAACTAAATTTTTATCGACTGGTCGGCATACTAGCACGAACTTCACCCGCTTGAAATGCATTGCACGACTTTTTTTTCACTGAAATTTATTTTTAGAAAATGCTGCATGCATTTCATCCGATAGTTTGTTGCGCGCATGGTGCAAATGTTCCACAGCCTTGCCACACTTGCGCTTCTGCTTGCTTATCTATACAGCGTTTCTTGTCGCGTGCAGCTTGATAAATTGTTCGCGAAGGAATGGGTGCAAAGCAGTTTGCCCGAACGTATTTCAAAAGACGATTTGCACCAGAGGATGCCGAGCCAGTCACAAATTTTGTCAGAACGTGAAGTGAAGACGCTCCTAAAATCTTGTGCGATTTCCCCGGAGCGCGTTCCCGGGAGGGGAGAAATCGCAAAAGCCCATGCCTTCTGCCTTTCGTTCCGTAAACTAGCATGAAAGCCTCATATTCCTTTATACTTATCACTTGCCCAGAGCAAACAATACTCAAGTAGGAGTCCAGACAAGTTCATGCCTAAACGCACTTTCCAACCCAACCGTCGCCGACGCTCCAAGGTGCACGGTTTTCGTACACGAATGAAAACAAAGAGCGGACAGGCAGTACTTTCCCGCCGTCGCGCTAAAGGACGCAAGCGTGTTTCCGTGAAGCCCGGATTCCGGGAATAAGTTTCCCTCTGTGATGTCTGCTCCGCCTGAAAGACCATCCGTGAATGAAACTGCAAAAAAAGTTTCACAAAGATTCCCGAGGGATGCTCGACTGTTGAAGCATGCCGATTTTCAGGTGGTTTATCAGGAGGGCCGGAAACATTTCTCCGGCAACATGACTGCTTTTTATCGTGAGAGCAAACGGGCTGAAGGACCACGAGTGGGATTTACGGTAGGCAAGGTTCTGGGCGGAGCGGTTGTAAGAAATCGCATTCGCCGGCGCATGCGCTCCGTGGTGAGACAGCATTTGAATGAACTGGTCAAGCCGCTCGATCTCGTACTGCATCCGCGCAAAAGCGTGTTGACCCTGAAGTTCACACAGTTAGATACGGAAATCAGGCAGGTTTTTACCGCCATACAGCGGGGCCAAGGACGATGAAGCAGGCTGCTACCGTCGCTTTAAGGATCTATAAAGGCATTGTCTCGCCATTTTTCCCGGCGGCATGCCGTTACGTTCCCAGTTGCTCTGAGTACACGGCTGAAGCGGTAGCCAGACATGGCCTGTTTTATGGAGCAGCATTGGGTTTCTGGCGGCTTCTTCGCTGCAATCCTTTCGTGCGCGGTGGCTATGATCCCGTGCCAAAAAATTAGATTGAGATCAACCATTGACTGAATATCGCAATCCTCAGAACGAGCCGGGCTCTGATAAGCGAATGCTTACTGCCCTGTTACTGGTTTTTGTTGCGCTTGGCGTCCTGCAATACTTCATGCCCAAGCCAAAGACACCGCCACAGCAAGATAAAAATCAGGCACAAGAACAGCAAACATCACAACAGCCTGTGGCTGCGCCGGTTACTACAACTACATCCACGCCAATCCCACCCAAAACACCAGCAATTGCACTAAAAGTCCCTGCCAAGATTGCCACCAGCGAAACAGAATCGGTACTGGAAAACAATGTCTACCGCATCACATTTTCGAATCGTGGTGCGATAGTGAAATCATGGATCCTTAAAGGGCACAAGGATAATGCCGGCAAACCTTTTGACATTATCAATCAAACCGTTGCTGCCCAGCTTGGCTATCCACTTTCATTTTTTACGTATGACAAGGATCTCGAAAAGAAGCTGAATGAAGCGCTTTATATTGGCGGAGCTTCGAGCAGCTCAACTTCCGGACTCACGTATGAATACTCTGACGGTGATGTGACCGTACGCAAGACATTCCGTCCAGATGCTGACAAGGAAAATCTTCTCGGTGTTGAAACAGAAGTTCTTCGCAATGGGCAACGCGTCCAGGCCTTCCCGCAATGGCCCAGCGGACTGGGTGACCAGCTTGCGCCGGTTACATTCAATGCCGGCAAAATTGACTGGAATCAGAACGGCAATATTGAACGCAAAACGCCGACCTCCGGCGGATTCCTGCAAAGCAAGAAGTGGATTGTTGGCGGCCAGACTTTGCCCGGACCTTATGATTGGGTGGCTACCTCCGACCAGTATTTTGCCGTGGCGTTTCTACCCGATTCACCAGACAACACTACGCTGGTCACGCTGAACTCATCTGCCACGGTTCTCAAGAACCCGGATAAGCCCAGCGAGGGCAATGACAAAGCCAACGTTGTGGGTATTGCTTTTGGCAATACAGATAGCGCCACGCACATGCATATCTTCGCAGGGCCTAAGGCTGTAAACCTGCTCGAAAGCATACAGAGTCATCCTGGCGGTCCGGATCTCCGCGGTATCTATGATTTTGGCAGGTTCAGCTTCATTGCCCGACCGCTGTTTCTTTGGTTGAAATGGACGTATGAGCACTGGATCCACAACTGGGGATGGTCGATTGCGTTTCTCACACTGGTGATCACCATGGCGCTGCTGCCGCTGCGCATCTCCAGCATGAAGTCGTCACTGCGAATGCAGAAGATCCAGCCGCAGATGAAAGCCATCCAGGATAAATACAAGCGCTACAGCATTACCGATCCGCGCCGTGCAGAGATGCAGAAAGAAATGCAGGAGCTCTATAAGAAAGAGGGCGTCAATCCAGTTGGCGGTTGTTTCCCCTTGCTGCTGCAGATGCCATTCTTGTTTGCTTTTTACTCAATGCTGAATAACGCAATTGAGCTGCGGCAAGCCGGATGGCTCTGGATTCATGACCTTTCTTCTCCCGATCCGCTGCGTATTCTGCCTATCCTGATTGTGGTTGCCATGTTTGTCCAGCAGAAAAGCTCACCGCAAGGCGGCATGGATCCCGCACAGCAAAAAATATTGGCCTTCATGAGCCCGCTGATGTTTGGCGCCTTTAGTTGGGGCATGCCTGCTGGACTTTCTATTTACCTGGCGCTAAGCACGCTGCTCGGTTATGTGCAGCAGATGTTCATTAATCGCTCAGAGCTGGGACAGCAGGTAAGAAAAACCATTGAAAAGCGTAATGCCCGCAAGCGCTGAGTTCGCCATGGTTGTAAAATCGCAGGAGAGTTAAAAGACGAGAGCATGCTCCAGGACAAGGTTGCAACAGCCAAAAAAATCGATGCGTTTCTGAAGAACATCATTGCTTCAGGAGCATTCAAGCTCAAGTACAGAATCACTGTAAATCCTCCTATCACTCCCGGCCAGGAAGGCGAGACGCCGGAGATCCTGGTGGAATTGGCGGGCCCAGACAGCCAGTTGCTGCTGGAACGCGGCGCTGAAGTGCTGCGCTCATTTGAAGTCCTTACCCATGAAGCTCTGCACCTGCATGCTGAAGATCACGATAAAGTAAGCTTTGACTGCAAAGGTTATCGCGCAGCGCGCCATCAGGAGCTCAAACTTGCCGCGCAGGTAGCGGCGGAGCGCGTTCTGAAGAGCGGGATGCCTTATTCCTTTGCGCCTATGTCATCGCGTGAGCGCCGTCTTGTGCATCTGGCCTTCCGCGATCACGCCTCATTGATCACCCAGAGTGAAGGTGAAGGCGGACGCCGCTATGTAGTGCTTTATCCTAAGGATTACAAGCCCTCCCGGCCGTCATCACGCCGCTAGCGTTCAACCGCAGATTTAATCTCACCGCATTTCAACCTCGAGTAAACTGCTACCGGTACTTAAACCGCAATAAATTTCATTTCTTACGGAATTTCTTATGTCAACAACCGTAACCATGATTGGGGAAGTCCCTATCTTTGGGCTTCTCGACGATGAAGAGCGTGAAGCGCTGGCTCAGATGATGGATTGCCGCGATTTCAAAGTAGGCGAAACGGTTTTTCATTACGGTGATCCCGGCGGCGAAATTTTCATCCTGCGCAGCGGACGCATTGAGCTTTTTGTTGAAAGCGATGAAGGCCAGAAAATCGTCTTGGCGGAAAATGAGCCTGGCGACGTTCTGGGTGAGCTCTCCTTTCTTGATGGCGGACCTCGCACGGCGACAGCGTTGGCCTGTGAGGATACCAAGCTGCTCACCATGCATCGCGACCGGCTGCTGGAATTTGTCGATAAGCATCCTCACGCCGCCATGGACCTTCTCACGGTTGTTGGGCGGCGCCTGCGCGCTACTGACGAACTTTTGCGAACCCGCGTTTCGCGTAATCCAAACGTCGAAGAAGAAGACAGGCTGACTTTTGGTCAGCGCCTGGCCGATAAAGTAGCCTTCTTCGGTGGCTCCTGGACCTTCATTATTTCCTTCGGCGTTGTCATGCTGATATGGGTCATTCTGAATTCCACGGCATTGCTGCTAAAGCATTTCGATCCCTATCCGTATATTTTGCTGAACCTGTTTCTATCGATGATTGCCTCCGTGCAGGCGCCGTTAATCATGATGTCCCAAAACCGGCAGGCTTCCAAAGACCGTCTGAAATCCGATCTCGATTACGAGGTGAACCTCAAAGCTGAACTGGAGGTTGCGCATCTTCATCGCAAAGTGGATAACATTTATGAACGAATTGAAGATCATTTCGCCCGCTTGGAACGCAATCACCAACCTGACGTCCAATGAATCTGGACGATACCATCGTTGCCATTGCCACTCCGCCCGGCCGCGGAGGCATTGGCGTGGTTCGCCTCGCCGGCACTGAAGCGCTTGCAATTGCGTGCTCCATGCTGCGATTAAAGCAGGAACTTGCTGCCGGTCGCGCTGTCTTTGCCGAGCTCATCGAACCAGATAGCGGCGAACGTATCGATGAAGCTGTCATCACCTTTTTTGCCAAGCCTCATTCTTATACTGCTGACGATATCGTTGAAATCTCAGCCCACGGATCACCCGTCGTCCTGCGCCACATTGTTGAACTGGCCACATTGCATGGGGCGCGACTGGCAGAGCCCGGCGAATTTACCATGCGCGCTTTTCTCAACGGCCGCATCGATCTCACGCAAGCGGAAGCTGTCCGCGACTTGATCGATTCGCAAACGCTCTATCAGGCCAAGGTCGCAGCGCAGCAGCTTGAGGGATCGCTCTCCAGGCGTCTGCAGCCCATCAAGCAAAAACTGGTGGAGCTGGTTGCGGTCATGGAGGCCGGCATCGACTTTGCTGAAGATGATGTCTCCGTGCTTCCCTCCGCGCAGATCCTGTCGCGCATTGAAGAAGTGCGAGCGCCGATGGAACAGCTTCAGGCGTCATTTGCCTACGGCAAGATCGTGCATGAAGGACTCACTCTAGCCATCGTCGGCCGGCCCAACGTGGGAAAATCGAGCCTGTTCAACCGTCTGGTCGAACGCGAACGAGCTATCGTCACAGCTACTCCTGGCACCACTCGCGACCTTGTAACAGAAACTGTTGCGCTCGGCGGCATTCCCATCAAGCTGGTGGATACTGCCGGCATTCGCCACTCCACTGACGAAGCCGAGAGCATCGGTATTCGCAAATCCTATGAAGCGCTAAGCGAAGCTGATCTTGTTCTGGTCGTGCTGGACAGCACTTGCGCGCTTTCCAGTGAAGATCATGAACTGCTGAAAGCTGCGTCCACGCGGCATACGCTCGTCGTCGCCAACAAATCCGATCTGGCGGCAGGCATTCAGCTGCAGGGTGCAGATTTAAAGCTCTTCCAGACCTCAGCCGTTACAGGTCATGGGATCGACGCCTTGCGCGCCGCAATCCTGGAACAGGTTTCCGGACCAGCCGCGCGGGGCGAGCATGAAACTGGATTCCTCACAAACGTTCGCCATCAGCGCCTGGTGGAAGAAGCACTCACCAGCCTTCAGGCGGCAACCCACGCCGTAAAGCAAAAGATTCCCCATGAGATGATCATGCTCGATCTTTACGGGGCCCTGCGCCCCCTGGATGCCATCACCGGCGAAACCACCACCGACGATATCCTCAACCTGATCTTCAGCAGCTTCTGCATCGGGAAGTAGCCCCGATCTGAATCGCTCCCTCCGCGTTCCTCTGCGGTTAAAGGGTTTGCTCTTCGATGTCCCGATGACATGCGGTACCGGGGCCCCCAGAAAACCGGCTTTTGGTTTGCTGGGGTGGGATGTCGGCGATCAACCGATCTAGCCGTACATGGCACGACCCCTCCCCCCATATAGTCATCCCAGATTGGCGTAGCTTTCAGCAGGGTCATCCCAATCCATCCCAATTTGGCGTAGACTTCAGAGCATAACCTCTAATTGGCGTAGGGTTTACACAGGTCAGGCTTGCCTTGGTTTGGTTTTGGCTAATTGCTAATTGCCATTTGCTGATTTTCAATGATCTTCCCATTCACACCCTGAAGTGCTGCCGGAATATAGCGCAATCCTTTGAGCGAATCAATTACGAAAGAGGACACCGTACTATGCTCCACTGGGGTAAAGGGTTTTATTCACCGACGTCCCCGATCACTAGATCAGCCTATCACTGGTTTACTCCCACGCTCAGTATCCCCTGAATCTCATTCGGATCATCCCTGTCCTTCTCAAATGCTGCTCCGGGCAGGTTGCTGAAGGTATTAGCCAGCCGCAGCTCTTTTACCTCAAATAACCGAGAGCCGTTGCCGCCAATGTGCTCGTCGTAGGTAATTCCGGTCAGATAATAAGGATGTCCACGCCAGATCAGCAGTGATACCTGCTGCTGCCTCAAGCTGGTAATCACAGCATCAATGTTTACCGGCGGACCGGCCACAAAGCGGGTTTCCAGGCGCACGTGGCGGCCGTCATCCAGCACAAACTCATTGTTCACCGTGTGAGCCAGGGCTTCCATGCTGGGCAGATCTGAGAGGCATAGTTCGCCTCCAGAGAGGCGCATGACCCAGAAATTCTGGTTCAGCGGAACATTCTGCTGGTGCAGGATTGTCTCAATACCGGCTGCCAGGCCCCAGTTTTCACAACTTTGCTTGGCCGTGATGAGTTTAGTCTCGCTCGGCAGGTCCACGGTCTGATCTTGTTTCAGGTAATAACCCGGCTGTTTTTGGCCAGCCTGGATCGGGATCGCGATGGCCAGAACTATCAGCAATACAAAAGCGCAATGGAACCGGCGAGGCATTCAAGCCAAGTGTAATGGCGAAGCGAATCAAACCGACGAATGAATTTACAGGAGTTCTTACTTTGCCATGGCCGCCAGCGATTTGCGAAAGAGAGAATCAAAGCTCTCGCTGGAAACATTGCCCAGCCGTGCCAGCGCTTTTTCTGCCAGTGGTCGCTGATAGCCCAGATTGACCAGCGCGGAAATAACGTCTTCTTCCACCGGAGACGCTGCAGTAGCAACTTCTGCCGATGCGCTGAAGGCATCCAGCTTATCGCGCAGCTCCAACACCATGCGCTCGGCAGTCTTCTTGCCAATACCGGGAATGCGCGTCAGCGACGCCACATTATTCCCTTTGATCGCGGAAATCATCGCGTCGGCGGGCATGCCGCTCAGAATGGTGATAGCCAGCTTGGGGCCGATTCCGCTCACGGACAATAATTTTTCAAAAAGCTGTTTTTCCTGCGCGCGCAGAAAGCCAAAGAGCGCCAGCGCATCTTCACGGACATGGGTATGAATAAAAAACGCTACCTCTGTGTTCAGCGCCGGTAGCTCAGAGAAAGTCGGCACGCTGATGGCAACGTCATAGCCCACGCCCGCAGCCTCAACAATGGCCTGATTTGGATGCTTCGAGATGAGCTTGCCGCGAAGGTGTGCAATCATTATTTCTGTCGCTGCGCTCCAAACCGCCTTGGAGTCACGATACCTTTAAATGCCTCTGCACCTGTTACGGTGTGCTCGGCGCGCAAGTCGGCCTCGCACTATTCTCCCGCATACTATAGATCACTCACTTAAATTTCGCGGCAAGATTCTACCCTCTGCGCTTATAGGAAATGGTGAATTGGTAGCCGGAATTTGGTGGAAACAACTCCGCAACCTTCTTCAGTCGCTCAGCTAGGGCTGAAGGCGCAAGCAATGGATATTCGCGCTCGCGCAGCTCGTAATAATCCACGTCAAGACAAAGCGAGAGCATGTAGATCGCGATGGCGTCACAAAAAGCCGCGGCCAGATATTCTGACTTGGCCTTTTCATCCACGCGGCCAGTGCTTGTGATCTGCGCCTGCTTGCGGTGCTCATGTGCGTCAAGGCTGGTTTCACCACGAACATTTTTCACCGCCTGTGACCAGACCAGCTCACCAAACTCCGGCGAGATGCCGGCTTTGTCCACAAAGGCGTGACCCACGTTGATATAAAACTCAAACGCAATCGCAAAGCGTTCTTCCAGCAACCGGGTTGAGATAAAGACGCACTGGGAGTTGCCGGAATCGATATTTCGATGACACAGGGCGCCCTCCGGCGGCGTGCCTCCAGAAAAGCGCTCTGCCACCATGGTCTGGTCACCGTCACTGATCGTGAGTGGAACAAAATAAAATGCCTTGCGATCAAGCGCTGCGGCAATCGTGTGTGGAACGGCATTGATGATCCGCTCCAGATCGTCAGAGGGCAGCATCACCTCGCCTGAGGTGGTGTAACAGATGCCGTTCGCTGCCTGATTGACCCGCGCTTCGCGAATGATTTCCTGCGCGTTACGGAGTTGCGCATTGACTACTTGATTCACGGTATTATTCTAACGTACGCTGTTTTGCAGGGAACCAATCAGGCTTTTATGAAGAGATTTATGCTCAGTGCCGGCGTAGGGCTGGCTTCCGGCGTTATTTCATTTTTCCTTTCTGTCGCTTTTCTCTGTTTTGTTTTGCTGGTATTCAGGGCCATGAACCACGCCATGCCGGATATGAGTCTGGCGTATAAAGCTGCCGTTCCGGTTGCGATCCTGGGAGCTCTCTTCGGATTCTTTTTCACCTTGGCCCGGCCCAACTGGCTGCGCTTTGCCCGATAACCTGTCATGGTGAGCGAAGGGCCGAGCGATTCTGCGGAGCAGAGAGTAAGGGCGAGTCGAACCACCCCGAGAATGTGCATTCTTGCCATGCGGCCATCAGGGAGTTCTCACAAAGATCTCGCCGTTTGACCCCGCATTGTTGGCCATTTAAACTTTTCTGCCCGCAAGTCTTCTTTATTCCACCAAGGAGAAACAATGCCCACAGTAAAGCGCCTTATTTCGTATCTGGCGGTCTTCGTCATGGCCGCAGCGCTCCATTTGAGCGCGCAAGAAAAAGCTGACCTGGATGCGATCAGCAAGATCCGCTATGAAGGTTTTCATAACTCCAAGATCATGGAGATTGCCAGCGGCCTGATGGACGAGATTGGCCCGCGCCTCACCGGCTCACCCAACATGAAGAAAGCCAATGAGTGGACCCGCGACAAGCTCAAAGAGTTTGGCCTCGTCAACTCGCATCTTGAGCCATGGGAGCCTTTTGGCCGCGGCTGGGCCAATGAGTATGTCAACGTGCGCATGGTTTCTCCGGATATCGCCACGCTCATTGCCTACTCCAAAGCCTGGACTCCCGGTACGGAAGGCACTGTGCGCGGCCAGGTTGTGCGGGTAAATATTCGTGGGCCGCAGGATTTTGCCAAGTATCGCGGCAAGCTGGCGGGGAAGATCGTTCTTTTAGGCGACGATCCTGACTTGAAGCCATCCGCAGATCCGCTGCTGGAAAGGCTGAATGACAAATCGCTGGCAGATATCGCGAATTACCAGATTCCCAGCGAGCGCCCGAATGCGCTGATCCGCGAATTCCAGCAGCGCGCGCGCCTTTTCCGTGCCATCTCTAAATTCTTCGATGATGAAAAAGTCGTTGCCATCATCGACCACAGTCGCGGCACGCTGGGCGGTGGAACGGTGTTTGTGCAGCAGGGCGGCTCTTACAAAGTCGGGCAGACTGTCGGCACTCCGCAGATCACGCTGGCCACTGAGCATTGGACGCGCATCGCGCGCATTCTGGCTGACAAAAAAGATGTGGAGCTGGAAATCAACGTGAAAAACACCTTTTATGACGGCCCGGATTCCATGACGCAGAACGATACCATCGCGGAAATTCCCGGCACCGACAAAAAAGATGAGGTCGTCATGCTGGGCGCGCACCTCGACTCATGGCACACCGGCACGGGCGCCACTGATAACGGCGCCGGCACAATAGTGATGATGGAGGCCGTGCGCATCCTGAAAGCGCTTGATCTCAAGCCGCGTCGCACTATTCGCATTGGGCTCTGGAGCGGCGAGGAAGAAGGCTTGCTTGGTTCTGAATGGTATGTGCAGCACCACTTCGGCTCGCGTCCAGAATCAAAAGATCCCGACCGCAAAGGCGATCCCTCCGTTCGTCGTCGTGAAAACGGCCCCATGACCGTAAAGCCGGAGCAGGCCAGGGTCTCGGTTTACTTCAACGTGGATAACGGTACCGGAAAGATTCGCGGCGTTTACATGCAGGAAAATGCAGCTGTGCAGCCGATCTTTGAAGCATGGATGAAGCCCTTCCACGATCTCGGCATGGACACGCTGACCATGCGCAACACCGGCGGCACAGACCATCTTTCGTTTGACGCTGCCGGCATTCCCGGATTCCAGTTCATCCAGGATCCAATTGAATACGATTCACGCACGCACCACTCCAACATGGACGTCTATGATCGCCTGCAGCCAGAAGACCTGAAGCAGATGGCCGTGATCGTTGCGTCCTTTGTTTATATGGCCGCCGAGCGTGACCAGATGTTTCCACGCAAGCCGATCGAGAAAGAGCTGCCGCCTCCGCCACCAGCGGAAGACGATGATGCAGCTTCTCAATCACCGGTAACGAACCCTGCCGTGGCTGACCGTCCGCAGCAGCCACGCCCGGCAGACCAGCGTCCGCCACAGGCGCAACCGAGTCCAACTCCGCGACAATAATCGCGCCGCGATTCCGTAGTGCGTAAGCAAGTTTGCGCTCTACGTTAAAATAGAAGAGTGAAGGATGCTCCCACAGAAATTCTTTGCGAGCATCCTTTTCTTTTTGCACAAGAACTTGCGGCATACTTAAAAGCAGTGACCCTTTTAGCCAAGCTCAATCCTCAACAACGCGAAGCGGTTGAAACCGTGGACGGCCCCTTGCTCATCCTGGCTGGCGCCGGCAGCGGCAAAACCCGTGTGATCACGCATCGCATTGCCTATCTAATTGAAAAAAAAGGGGTTGAGCCAGATGCCATCCTGGCCGTGACATTTACCAACAAAGCCGCAGCTGAAATGGCGGAGCGTGTGGAACGCCTCCTGGGCGGACGAACACTGCGCAAGCCGCTGATCGCCACCTTCCATTCTTTCTGTGTGCGCGTGCTGCGTAAAGACGTTGAAGAACTCAAGGTCGGCAATGCAGGCTACAAAAAAGATTTTGCCATCTATGACGAAACCGATCAGCAGGCGGTAGTCAAGAGCATCATGAAGCGGCTGGGCCTCGACGATAAGCAGCTTAAGCCAAGCGCGGTGCTTTCGCGCATTTCGCATGCCAAGAACCACATGCTCGATCCGCAGGAGATGTACCTGCAATCGGCTGATCCAATCACGGAGAAGGTCGCGCACATCTTTGAGGAGTATCGCAAAGAGCTGCGTAAGGCGAACGCAATGGACTTTGATGACCTGCTTCTGGAAACAGTCCGGCTGCTCAAGTCTTCATCCACGGTGCGTGAGCGATATCAGCGGCGCTTTCAATATCTACTGATCGATGAGTATCAGGATACAAACCGTCCGCAGTATGAGCTGATCAAATTGCTGGCCGGCGCGGAACACAATGTCTGCGTTGTGGGTGATGAAGATCAGTCCATCTATTCGTGGCGCGGCGCTGATATCCGCAACATTCTGGAGTTTGAAAAGGATTTCCCTGAAGCACGAATTATCCGGCTCGAGCAGAACTATCGTTCCACGCAGGCCATTCTGGAAGGCGCATCAGCCGTGGTGGCGCACAACCTCAAACGCAAAGGCAAGACTCTGTGGACAGCGCGCGAAGACGGCAACAAGATTGGCTATTACGAAGCGCCCGACGGTGAGAATGAAGCGCTCTTTGCCGCCGACTACATCTCCCGCTACCTGAAAAAAATGAAAGAAGAGGACCGCGATGATGTGCGCGTGGCTGTGCTTTACCGGCTGAATTCGCAGTCGCGCTTGATTGAAGAAGCCATGCGCCGCTATCAGCTGCCGTATCAGGTGGTGGGCGGATTTTCTTTCTACGAGCGTGCGGAAATCAAAGACATGATCAGCTACCTCAAGCTGATCAATAATCCTCAGGATTCCATTGCGCTGTTGCGCACGATCAATACTCCGGCCCGCGGCATTGGCAAGTCGACCGTAGAAACGCTGGAACGGCTGTCATTGGAAACGGGGATGTCATTGTGGTCGGCCCTGGCAGAGACGATTGAGCGTAGACTTCTGCCGCAGCGCGCACTGGCAGCACTCAAGGGCTTCAAAGAGCTGATTGAAGATGCACGCGCCATGCTGCTGGGATCATTTGCCGAGCGTGTAACAGAAACGGCGAACACTAAAGCAACCGCTGAGGCGCAGCAAAAAGAAGAGCCGGCAGAGGTGCCAGAAGATACTGACACTTCCTTTGAGACCAACGGATTCGGCGAGAACATCAGCTTTGATTTTGGCGCGAATGAACCGGAAGAGCCGGAATCAGCAGATACAGCGTTTTCATTCCCAACAGATCAGCCTGAATCCGCCAGCGCCGAGACAAGCGCAGAAACTGTTGAAGGTTTTCGTGCCCAAGGTGGGCCCGCCAGCATCCCAGAAATTCTCAAGTTCCTGATCGACCGAACTGGCTACATCAAGCAATTGGAAGAAGAACATACGCCCGATTCTCTGGCCCGTATCGACAACCTCCGAGAACTGGTGAATGCCGCCATGGACTCCCGTGATCGCGGCGAGACACTGGCGGAATTTCTAGATCACGCCGCCCTGGTGGCTGACGTTGATACGTACGATCCGCGCGGCACCGTCACGCTCATGACTCTGCACTCAGCCAAGGGCCTCGAATTCGGTCTGGTGTTTTTGATCGGCATGGAAGAAGGATTGTTCCCGCATTCGCGCGCGTTTAACGATCCTGACCAGATGGAGGAAGAGCGCCGTCTTTGCTATGTCGGCATGACGCGTGCGATGGACCATTTGGTACTGAGCACCGCGCGCTATCGCCGCCGCTACGGTACAGATATGCCGGACGCCACCGTCCCTTCGCGCTTTTTAGAAGAAGTTCCAGGGCGATTGTTAGAGACGCTGGGAACGTCCCGGCCACGGACGGCAGCATCGTCGTATCGCGAGTCAGACTACGGTGACAGCCACTTCAGCTATGAAGATGAAGACCAGAGCACGCCTTCATACTCCAACCGGCAGCAGCCCCGCGCACAGGCCAAGCCGCGCAATGGCGGCGGTTATAGCGGCCCCAGGTACAACTCCATCGACAATATTGCCGAGTTCTTTGCTTCGCGCGGCAAGAAGTTCAACCGTCCGCAGGGTCCGGCAGAGAAGCCGGCTGGCGGTAGCTCATTCCGCCCCGGGCAGAAGGTTAAACATCCGAAATACGGCGAAGGAGTCGTCTATCGGCGTGAAGGTGAGGGAGAAGACGCCAAGATTACGGTACAATTTCCAAGATTCGGATTAAAAAAACTGGTAGAAAAGTTTGCGCACCTGGAAAGGGCGTAACAGCAGTTTATCTTTGAATAGGACAGGTACATGGCAAATACCAAAGCATTGAGCAAAGAAGAACGTAAAAAATCCAAGCGCACATCACGCAAAAAGCAGGCGCCCAAGAAGCCCCGTGATTATCAGCGCGGCTCCAAGAAGCCAAAAGTCAAGAAGTTGGCTCGCGGCGCATCGAAGCGCTAAGCGAAAAACGTTTTACGGCGTAGAGGTGCGAGTCATCTCTACGCCGACAGGCGTTTAAGTTCGGGGCTCGTGATGTCCAGTCTCTGTTGAAGGAGGCCTTCTGGCCAGCCAACTCTTCGCCAAGAAATCCATTGATAAGCTGATCTCTGACTCTGAAGATCCGGAGCATCGCCTTAAAAAAACTCTGGGTCCGTGGTCTCTCACGGCGCTGGGTATTGGCGCCATCATTGGCTCAGGCATTTTTGCGCTTACCGGCACAGCGGCTGCCGGCGAGACTGGCGATCCTTCTTTTTATAAGGTGCAAGTGCTCGACCTTTTTATGCACCTGATTCACGGCGGTGGTCTCCATGACATCGTCATGTATGGCCGTCCACCGGCTGGCCCTGCGATTGCAATTTCGTTTCTTCTGGTCGCCGTAGCCTGCGCATTTGCCGGGCTCTGCTATGCCGAACTGGCATCCATGATTCCGATTGCCGGCAGCGCTTACACATATAGCTACGCCACGCTGGGTGAGCTGATTGCCTGGATCATCGGATGGGACCTGATTCTTGAATACGCGGTGAGCAACGTCGCTGTGGCCGTCAGCTTTGCGGGTTACTTGAAAGCGCAGCTTGCATCATTTGGCCTCAACTTGCCTGATAAATGGTCCCGCCCGGTTTTTACGCCGGATGGCTGGAGCCATGCTTATTTCAATGTTCCGGCTTTCCTGATTGTTTTTATTTTGACGGTTCTGCTGGTTCGTGGCATTAAAGAGTCCGCCGGAGCCAACAACATTATGGTGTTGGTCAAGATCGGGGCGATTTTTCTTTTCCTGGTTGTTGGCGGAATGCTGGTGAAACCTACCAACTGGCACCCCTTTGCTCCCAGCGGATTTCCCGGCATCATGGCTGGCGGCGCCATCATTTTCTTTACCTATATCGGGTTTGATTCGGTCTCCACGGCGGCGGAAGAATGCCGCAGCCCGCAGCGTGACTTGCCCTTTGGCATTATTGCCTCACTGATCATTTGCACTGTCCTCTATATCGGCGTGGCTATTGTGCTGTTGGGCATGATGCCGTACAGCACGTTCGGCATGGCCGGAGAAGCAAGTGAAGCCCCAGTGAAATACGCTCTTAAACAACTCGGCGCAAATCAATTCTTCCAGGCCGCCATTATTATTGGCGCTCTTACGGGAATGATCTCGTCACTGCTGGTCTTTCAATACGGACAGACGCGCATCTGGTTTGCCATGTCGCGTGATGGCTTGCTGCCTAAATTCTTCTCAACGTTGCATTCCACCTTTAAAACACCGCACTGGTCTACCTGGATCGCCGGGTTTCTGGTCGGAATACCGGCCGGCTTTGTCGATATTGGCCAGGCCGCCGATCTTTCCAACATCGGAACTTTATTTGCATTTGTGCTTGTCTCGCTGGGAGTAATTTTTCTGCGCAGAAGTCAGCCGGACCGCCCACGTTCGTTCCGTGTGCCTTTTGTCCCGCTGTTTCCCATCATCTCAGTGCTGCTTTGCTTTGGACTGATGGCAGGCTTGCTGGTGATTACCTGGCTGCGGTTCTTTTTGTGGCTTGCAGTTGGCCTGGTTATCTATTTTCTGTATAGCCGCAAGCACAGTGAGTTTGCTCCCAATCCAGCTTCCCCCGGCAAAGGCTAAATGGCACGGTCTTTCATCCAGTCATTGCCCAAGGCAGAGTTGCATCTACATCTTGAGGGCAGCGTTGATCCTGCCACGCTGGCAGAGTTGAGCCGGCGTTACAACACGCCGCTGCCCACAGAAAATAATCGTTATGACGTGACTGGAAGCGGTGATGTACTAACGGAAGAGGCAGTTCGCCGTCTTTATTCATATAAAGACTTCAACGGCTTTCTGGTGGCATTCAAATCTGTTACGGAACGTCTGCGCACGGCGGAAGATTACGAGCTGGTTACTTACCGGCTAATGCAGCGGCTGCGCCAGCAGAACGTGGTGCATGCGGAAGTTTATGTAAGCATTGGAGTGATTCGCTGGCGAGGCCAGCCGGTTGAGCCAATCTTTGAAGGGCTGGAGCGCGGACGCGAACGCGGCCAGCGTGATTTTGGCGTCTCATTGCTCTGGATCTTTGATGCCGTGCGTCATTTCGGCCCGGAAGCTGCCGCAGAAGTTTTTGATCTGGCAGCGCGGTTGAAAGATCGCGGCGTGGTCGGCATCGGCATCGGCGGTGACGAAGCTCGCGGCCCGGCTGAGTGGTTCCGCGATCTGTATAAAAAAGCGGCTGACAATGGCTTGCGCTTAACCGCGCATGCCGGTGAAACAACCGGGCCGGAGTCGATCTGGGGCGCGCTGAATATCGGCGCAGAGCGTATTGGTCATGGGCTGAGTGCCATGCGCGATTCTGAATTATTGGAGATCATGGCGCAAAAACAGGTGCCAATGGAAATCTGCATCAGTAGCAACCTGCGGACGGGGGCCTGCCCTTCCATGCAGGAGCATCCGGTGCGCAAATTTTTTGACCATGGGCTGATGATCACGTTGAATAGCGACGATCCGGCGATGTTTCAAACTACGTTGAACCACGAGTATGAAATTGCGCAGCAGGAGTTTGGTTTCACTGAAGAACATCTCCGCGAACTGGCGCGGAACTCCATTGAAGCATCTTTTTTGCCTGTGGAAAGAAAACTCAAGCTTCTCTCGCAGATTGATTTTCTGGTATGACCAAACATATCGGCATTGTCGGATGCAGCGCGGAAGGCGCGGCGCTCTGCTATCGAACGATCTGCATGGAGGCAGAGACGGAGATGGGCAAGCATGCCCATCCAGTCGTGACATTGCATACGATCCCGCTGTCTGAATATATGAAGCATATCGATGCAGGCGATGGGTGGGAAAAGCCTGTAGCTGAGTTGATGTTGCGCTCTGCCGAAGTATTGAAACGTGCCGGCGCTGATTTTCTGGTCTGTCCTGACAATACGATCCACCAGGCCATGCAGTACGTTCTTCCCCGCTCCCCACTGCCGTGGCTGCACATTGCAGAAGAGGTAGGCAGAGAGGCCAAACGGCGCGGCTTCAAACACCTGGGATTAACGGGAACAAAATTTCTTGTCAGTGGACAGGTCTATCCGGAAAAGCTGGAGCAGATGGGCCTTGGCTATGTGCGCCCAACCAAAGAGCAGCAGGAGCAGATCAACAACATTATTTTTGACGAGCTTGTACGCGGGCAGCAGACGGCCGAGTCGCTCTTTTATTTTGAGCAGGTGATCGAAGGTTTTAAAAATCAGGGCTGCGATGCCGTGGTGCTGGGCTGCACGGAGATTCCTTTGCTCGTAAGCGACAATGAATCGCCGCTGCCAATCCTGGATTCCACACGAATACTGGCGCGGGCCGCTTTGCGGCACGCAATTCATTCTTAAATTAAAGAGGTGTGATCGTGAAGAGACGCGCGCGTGTTTTGACCTTGGTCTTCTGGGCCCTTGCCTGTCTGGCCCAGACAGCGTGGGCAGCGGAGCAGGGCACTTTTCAATTGCACAAGTTCGAGCAGCTCATTGGAAAAGAAACCTACACGGTCAAACATTCGCAAGGCGCGGTTGTGCTGAAGTCAGATTTCAAATTTACTGACCGCGGCCAGGCGGTGCCGCTAGCAACAACTTTCACCATGGAGAAAGACCTCACACCGCGCGACTTCCATTTGAAAGGCAAGATTTCGCGCTTCTCTTCCGTGATTGAAGATACGATCCATGGCCGCACCGCAGGCCCGGTAACGATCCCTGCGGGAGAAAACTTTTTTGATATCCAGGGGTATGCCCCGGTCTCAGTACAGATGATGCTGGTGCGCTACTGGCATGCCCATGGAAGGCCACCTTCTCTCAAGACACTGCCCCGCGGCGAGGTGCAGATTCAGGAGCAACAGGAGCCGGAAGATTTCACCATCAACGGCAAGAAAGTTCAATTGCGTAAAATCACCGTCCGCGGGCTGATCTGGGGCATGGAGTCTCTGTGGGTCGACCAGAAAGATCGCATGATCGCGCTGGTGAGTGTGGATGCCGAGATGGATCACTTTGAGGCTATCGCCGATGGATATGAAGATGGCTTGCCGGCCTTTGTGACCAGCGCTGCGCGTGATGGCATGGCCAACCTGGCCAAGGTCGCGTCAGAATTTAGCGCGCAGACGCCTGCGGTCACCGCGATTGTCGGCGGCAAGCTGATTGATGGAACAGGCAAAGCCGCAGTTGAAAACTCCGTCGTTGTTCTGAAGGATGGAAAAATCGCAGCGGCTGGTCCGGCTGAAAGCACGCGGGTGCCGGAGGGCGCGCAGATTGTCGACGCGCATGGCAAAAGCGTGTTGCCGGGCTTGTGGGAGATGCATGCTCATTTTGAGCAGGTAGAATGGGGCCCAATTTATCTGGCAACCGGCGTTACCACGGCGCGCGACGTAGGCAATGAACGGGAATTTATCATTGCGGTCAGAGACGCCATCGCTGCAGGCAAAGGGATTGGTCCAAGGCTGGTAATGGCGGGAGTTGTGGATGGCAGCGGGCCGCTTTCGCTGGGGATTATTCGCGTGGATACACCGGAGCAGGCACGCGAGCAGGTCCAGAAATACAAGTCAGAAGGATTTCAGCAGATCAAGATTTACAGCTCAGTGAAGCCGGAGATTCTGAAAGTTGTTACCACGGAAGCTCACCGGCTAGGCATGACCGTAACAGGCCACATTCCAGTTGGCATGGACGCAATTCAGGGAGTGGAAGATGGCATGGACCAGATCAACCACGCCATGTACCTGACAGGCGTGATGGTTGATCCAAAAGCTAAGACGGTCACTGAGGATTCGCCGGAGACGCAAAAGGTGATCAAGTTACTGCTTGAGCATCATACTGTGGTGGATCCAACGCTGGCGCTGATGGAAATCATCATGCACCCTACCGACAAATCAGTTTCGACCTTTGAGCCGGGCTTCCCGAAGATAGCGCCGGAGCTGCAGGAAGGGCTGGAGACGATGGGCTCGTCGCCGCAGAATAGTGAGCAATCTGCCGCGAGCTTCAGAATGATTCTGGAGACAGTACGAATTCTTCACAAAGCTGGAGTCCCCATCGTTGTAGGAACAGATCAGGCAGTTCCCGGTTACAGCATCGATCGCGAAATGGAACTTTACGTGAAAGCAGGCTTCACACCGATGGAGGCGATCCAGGCAGCTACGCTGGTATCGGCGCGTGCCATGAACATGGAGAAAGATTCCGGGACCATTGAGGTTGGCAAGCGTGCGGATGTAATTCTGGTGGATGGCAATCCGCTGGAAAATATCAGCGACATCCGCAAGGTCAGCACAGTGTTTGCTGGTGGAAGAATGTATCAGCCCGGGCCGTTATGGAGTTCAGTGGGATTTAAGCCGTAAGAGACAGTCGGGCTAATCGCCCATTACAGATTCTTCTTCTCGCGATGCTTCAATCTGCACTAGTTGCTCCTGCTGGGCAGTAGGATGAAAGACCGCATGGGATTCACTGTTCTGCGGTGCGCGCCAGAAGTCGACGAGCGATGTCTGGTGGACGCAAGAGATGGTGCAGTTAGGGGCACAGGATTTCTGGGTGAGGAATTCGCGCTTAACGTCGGCGACGGAATATTCAGCCAATGGAACGCCCGGGAATCCACGTTGCTGTGAGCAGTAATGGACCAGGCCGTTCTCACAGATATAAAGGTAGCGTGAACCGGCGCGGCATCGCCAGTTATTCGGCTGGCCCAGTGCGATATTGTTTTGAAATTGATTAAAGCGGGCATAGCTGTGCTTGCCCAGCTTCTTCATCTCGGCAAAAACCTCTTGCGCTTCGCTGTTCAACGGACGAAGCTGGCCGCTGCCATCGTGAATGATTCCGACAGTTGAGGTAAATCCCAGCTCCACGGCCCGCTTGCCGATCGTCACAGCATCCCACTGGCTTTTTACTCCAGCGCCAATCACGGAGTTGATGTTCACATGAAATTCAGCGTGCTCACGCAGCCAGCGCAGCTTTAGATCCAGAACCTGCAACGATTTCTTTGAGACGTCATCCGGCTTAACGTTATCGATCGAGATCTGCAAATGATCGAGCCCGGCCTTGTTCAGCTCCTTGATACGCTTCTCAGAGAGCAGCAGGCCATTAGTGATCATGCCGGCAATGATTCCGTGCGAGCGGATACGGCGGATAATGTCATCCAGCTGAGGATGCAGCAGGGTCTCGCCGCCGCTGATGGTGATCAGCGTTGTGCCGAGCGCCGCCAGCTTATCAATGCGCCGGTACATCTCTTCCAGGGGGACTGGGTCGGAAAAGTCGTCGTATTCATTGCAATAGGCGCAAGAAAGATTGCAGCGCCTCATGGGGATGATGTGGACCTGGATCGGATGGTCAGTGGAAAGCAGTCCCTTCGCAATCATTTTGAGTTCGCGAAGGGTTCGATTTGCGGCTTTGAGTTTGCGCCGTATGCTTACCGTGAAATCTGCCATGTGTGAACTATTTATTAAATCATACACAAAGGCTTTTGTTCACAGGAACTGAGCAGCCGGTGTAAATTTCACGCTAAAAGGTTATATTTCAAGGTTATACCGTTTCTTCCAAATTAGCGTAAGCTGGCAAATCCTGCCGCGCACAGCTTGTAAATAAAAAACCATATAGCCACGGTTCCAATGGCTGACCCAGTGGAAATCTTCTTCTTTGAATTGAGTGCGAATCCCATACCCATAAGAGCCACGCACCACAGCGAGGCAACGTCAAATGAGGTAAGGAACGAATATACGAATTTAGAGGTAGTGGTCGGATCCAGGAAATAGGCCGGGTTCGTGCCGACGGGATTATCCAGCCGAAATCCCTCTGGATCAGCAAAGAACAAGGTGATGATGGCAAGAATTGATCCCACCAGGTTGGGCAGCCAGCCATACATTACGATTGCCAGAGAACGGCTGAATGACACCTCCGCAGCCATGACGAAGTTAAAGGTCGCCATCAGGACAGCGGCGATAATTACCGCATATAGCAATATAAATATCGGTCCGATATACATGCCGACCTTGAATCCCGTTGCAGTGCGCGCGATGATCTGATCACGCTGCGCCTCTGGCAGTTGCTGGACAGCGTTATTGTTCGCGAACATTTTCTGCGCAACTTCGTCAAAGCCCACTTTCTTGCCCACCGTCATGAAGAAAGCAACAGCGCAAATAGCACTAAGCAGCCATGGCACCCACCAGCTTGCATTCCGTCGTATGTCAGTAAATGTCTTTGACGGAGCAACAAAGGTATCAATCAGGCGCTCAGGCTCGGAAAGCCCCGGACCGGCGACGTCTATGGCATCTGGAGAGGGCGGTTGTGGCATTTGGCTCGTTGGGAAGTTCATACACCATCCTACGTTTGAATTTGACGAAAGTTACCGGGCCCTCTTACTTGTTACGATCTTGTCAGCGCCTTTCTGGAAATGCTCCCATCCGTGCTGAGGCAACGCTGAGGTTTTTCCATTCTGCCCCAGAATTTGTATTGCTGACGAGTAATTTCGAAGATTCTTTATCACGCCGACCTCTGTGGTCCTTACGCCTGCAATCTTGCTGGGAACTTTGGCTTGTTTACGCGCTGTGAAGAGTAGTTCGTAATCTTCCCCGCCGTGCAGAGCCAGCTCCAGGGTTGCGCCGCTGGCCATTGGAATCTGGTTGGCGTTGATGAGAGCGGAAACGCCGCTTTCTTTGCAGATGTGGGCTAGATCAACAGACAGGCCGTCGCTGAGATCGATCATTGAAGTAGCCAGCCTGTGCTTTCGCAGCCACGCTCCAATGGCAATCCGGGGCGTGGGATAAAAATGAGAGTTTGATCTGGACGGTTTGATTTTCTTGCCAGCAAACAGCTGTTTCAGGACAGAGGCTGAGTTTCCGAGCGATCCCGTGACAAAGATTCTATCTCCGGGCTGGGCACCAGAGCGCAAAAGAGCGCGACCGCGCGGAACCTGGCCGACCACGATGATGTCTGCCGTGATTTGAGTGGCCGAGGAAATATCGCCGCCGGCAAGCTCAACTTTGAAGCGTTTCGCCTGGGCTAGAAGGCCTTTGAGAAAGCTGTTTACCCAGACTTGCGGCAGCTTTTCAGGTAGCCCTAAAGAAAGGAAGCAAGCCAGTGGTTCGCCGCCCATGGCGGCTATATCGCTCAAGCCGCGGGTGAGGCAGCGATGGCCAACTACCTGGGCCGGGTGCCATGCACGGCGGAAGTGAACATTTTCCACGCACAGGTCGGTTGTAACCAGCACTTCATACCCAGCAGATGGCCGTAGGATGGCGCAATCGTCGCCAATACCGCGCACTACTCCCTTGGTTTTTGACGCTGTAGCTAGCTGGCGTATCTGCGTGATGAGATTTCTCTCTGTGAGCACGTTATTCCTTATCTATATCAGAAATAAAGGCTTACCGAATGGATTCTTTGGGGTTCAACGTGGGCCAGACACAAAAGTAACCAGCCTGCCGCCCATTGATCCTATTGAACCCGATTGCCACTGCCGACAAGTATCTGTGTAGCCAAGGAGTGGACGGAAGTACATGTCCGGGATGAGGTTACAGACAGCCCATTAAGTCAACCTTCGTTACCACCATAAAGAAAGGTGAAGATTGACAGGGGAAAAGCTGCTTGTTAAGGTTATCCAACATTCCATACTTCCTTTGGCCGCCAGTCCCCCATTTCCGGCGATCAAAAGGATCAGCCGACTGGGCCTGAAAAAGAAGTTAATCTAACTTTTTAAAGAGCGCAGAGACACTAAAAGACGCTCAGAAATTTTGATCGACAAATCACGAGTCTGGAGTCACGATTTTGCGGAAGCGCTTTTACATCATGTTGGTAGCAAGAAACGCGGAAGGCGAACTTCTTAAGATTCCCGTTCCCATGCACTACTTGTATGTTTTTGTCGCCGGCGCACTGATCGGAATGCTCACCATTACCGGCATGCTCGGTTCTTATACCCGCATGGTGGTAAAGACGCAGAAATTCAATCAGCTTCGCGATGAGCAAACCGCGCTGAAATCGCAGTACTCCCAGCTGGAGCAGGTCGCCCAGGAAAATGAGCTGCAGGCACAATCCCTGAGCTCACTGGCGGGTGAAGTTTCCTCTCTCTATGGACTCAAGCCGGACCCGGCATTTGAAAATGACGATCCTGCCTCCGCTTCCCTGCAACAATTTTATGCGCTGCGCAATACCGCAATGACCGGCGCGGCATCAGTGGGAATTGGCATGGGTGATGTGCGCGACACCAGCACACGCGATTGGATGAAGCTGGCGGCAGCGCCTACCCTTTGGCCTGTCCAGGGCAGACTGACCGGAAACTTTGGTGAGCGTATTGATCCATTCAGCGGTGAGGGTGCGTTCCATCGCGGCGTGGATATCTCCAGTGACATCGGCACACGCATCATCGCACCAGCCGATGGCATTGTCCGCTTTGCAGATTTCATGAACGGCTATGGACGCGCGGTCATCATCGACCACGGCAACGGCATTACTACTTTGTACGGACACATGTCAGGCTTTGCCGTCAGTGTTGGACAGCTTGTCCGCCGCGGTGATTCCGTAGGTTATGTCGGACAGAGCGGCCGCAGCACCGGTCCCCATCTTCACTATGAAGTCAGAATCTTTAATACCCCGGTGAATCCCAGCAAATATCTCCGCTTTAGCGTCAACCAGCAAGTCGCTTCTGCGATGTAAGTCCCCACCGTTCACCAGGACCTGAATATTTACTTAAGCTCTCGTCTGAACCCTAAGCCCGGCCTGCGGCCAATGATGTATTCTTAACCAACGAATCTCCTTACCCGAAATCATGGCGGAACCTTTAGAGCGTCTCACAGTCCTGATCAACTCCAGCACTCCAATCGTAATTATTGAGACCGTGGAAGAAGCACGAGCCGTGCGGCTTGTCCGCTCAGCTGCGGACGATATCCAGCTCCCGGTTTTTGAATGGAACGTTGCCGATGGGTTGACCCGCGCCGGTGGTGTCCCTGTAAATGCCGCGCCCATCACCTCTCCTTCAGCTGCTCACTCCCAGGGCACAGTGTATGGTGAAAGTTCGGGTTCAGTGATGTCTGGCCTCACGCGCGAAGGGACTTCCATTTACAGCACCAAGGAGCCGGCACAGGTCCTGGCCCATTTAAAGTCCATGACCATTGAGGCTGTTTTTATCCTCAAGGATTTTCATCGCCATCTGGATGATCCAGTTGTGGTGCGCCGCCTGCGCGATGTGGCCGATGGATTCGAGGGCAAGCGCCGCACTCTGGTCATAACTGCGCCAACGCTGTCTTTGCCTCCAGAGTTGAGCACGATGGTCGAGTATCTCGACCTGCCCTTGCCGGACTTAAAGCAACTGCATGGCCTGGTGGAGCAGACGTTTGCCCGTATATCGCGGACCCGTTCGCTTAAGAACAAACTGGATGCAGCCGGAATTGATGCTATCGCTCGCAACCTGCGCGGCCTGACAGAAGAAGAAGCTGAGCGCGTGACCTCGCAGGCAATCATCGGCCGTTATTCGCTTTGTCCGGAGGTAATCACAGACGTCTCTGAAGCCAAGAAGGACATTCTGCGGCGTTCTGGGATGCTTGAATTTATCAATCCCACCGAGACGATGGCCGACATCGGTGGACTGGAAAACCTGAAAAGCTGGTTGGAACAGAGGAGGGGCAGCTGGGAGGATTCTGCCCGCAGCTTTGGCCTGGAGTCGCCGCGCGGAGTGCTGCTTCTGGGGGTGCAAGGATGTGGCAAGAGCATGTGTGCCCGCGCCATTGCCGGAAGCTGGCAGCTTCCCCTAGTGAAGTTTGACAGCGCTGCGATCTTCGACAAATTCATGGGCGAGACGGAAAAGCATGTCAAACGCCTGTTTCAGGTAGCGGAGGAACTTGCGCCTGCGGTCCTGTGGATTGACGAGCTGGAAAAGATCTTCGCCGGCGGACGTCCGGAAGCAGCTTCCGTTGATGCCGGTGTCTCAGCGCGATTGATGGGAGCGTTTCTCTCCTGGATGCAGGAGCACAAAGCGCCGGTCTTTGTTGCCGCCACTTCCAATGACGTTACGGCGCTGCCACCGGAGCTGATCCGCAAGGGGAGATTTGATGAGATGTTCTTTGTGGATCTTCCGAACGCAGCAGAGCGTCACGCCATTCTCAAGTTGCAGCTCAGCCAGCACAAACAAAATGCGGCTGATTTTGATCTGGATCAACTCGCCGCTGCCGCTCAGGGATATTCCGGCGCGGAGATTGGCGCTGCCCTTCAGACCGCTATGTACAACTGCTTTGCCAACAAGAAGCCGGTGACGACTGAGGGCATTCTGCAAGCGTTGCGGTCTTCAGTGCCACTTTCTATCTCGCGAGCGGAAGATGTGCAGGCCCTGCGTACCTGGGCGCGTACACGTGCCGTTCCGGCGTCGCTGGCTGACGCAAAGACAGTCGCCAAGCCATCCGTTTAGTTTCATTCCAGCCATCCTGAAACACCTTTACGTTCAGCTGGCATCGCTATAGATCAGTGCCGGTGTCTGTGCTTATGCGTCGCTTCGGGCGCGGGTACGGGAGTTGGAGTAGAAGAAGGCGCGGGAGTTGCGGTTTCCTGCTGGGCTTCAGACCAGATCTTCTTCAAAATTGTCTGTGGAACTGTGGCGGTGAACGTTGCCACATTCTCTTTTTGCGTAGCTTCAATACTGTCAAAGGCGGCTTTGATGTCTTTGTCGGTACCGCGTGTTCCCACAATCTGGCCGATGCTTCGCACCAGAGTCAGATGTGCATTGGCTGAGTCGACAATCTGTTTGGCTTGCGATTCGCTTTGCGCAAAAACGTCAGCGCGCAAAAGCAGAGATCCGGTATAGCGCAAGGAGCCAACGGCAACGGAGTCTCCGGGAATGGTAAGAGCAAAGCCGCCGGGTAGTTCGATATTGTCCTGCTTGTTAGGAATGCGATCGATCAGCCATGCAACAGTTCCCAGCGGCACGTCATGGTAATGCTCTTTCAATAGTGAGGAGCCAGTCGCAGATTTAAAGCTGCGATCAATGATGCCGTGCATGATCTCGGGGGAAGGCATGTTGGTAACGGCGACTTTGTTGGCTGAGAGCAAAACCACGCGCACAAGATGGCCTTCATGCTCGATGGAGTAGATGGTGAAGTTACGGTATTGCTCCGTGCCGGATGAAAGCTTTTGCAGATAGTTCTTGAAGCGGTCCTGGTCATAGCGTCCGATCAGAATTTCCGATGATTCAACGTCCCGGCCATCCAGGGTGTCTCGCCGCGACATGGCAACTTCGTCCAGGTCGCGTTCAAGCTGGATGCCGGTTTGCTGGATAAAGTCCTGATAATCGCCCTGGGGCTTGACCGATCCGACATCGAATAGGTGGATCGGTTTCAAATTCGCGTAGACCAGAAGGTCGCCTTCGGGTAAAAGTGCGGCAGCTTCCGGCAATTGGGCGGTTCGATAATAGAGCGTCAACCCAATGGCCGCCGCGATCAGCAATAAGATGGCTAAAATCAGCAGTTTGCGATTCTTGAACATGAGGCGACTAGTATAGATTAAGTAATTTTTCTGCGTGCAGCGCTAGCGGCAGGAATGGAAGAATTGCTACAATCAATAAGGAGCGGTACCACGCAGGTACACTTTTCCTAAAAAGCCCAAAGCTCAAGATGTTGCACGCGGCATGCCGCTATGCTAACTTATTAACTTTGTGCCCGGTTACGGGAGGTTTGTGCTGGCGTAGCTCAGCTGGTAGAGCATCTGATTTGTAATCAGAGGGTCGGGGGTTCAAGTCCCTTCGCCAGCTCCAGATGGACAACGGGATTTCCGAAGCGCGTAAGCTGGACACGTTTCGGAACACAGCAGGCACTGCGCAATAGTAATTTTCTACCGGAACGCAAGCCCACGAAGATTTTCCCAAACGTGAAGTTTACGGCTTATGCGGAAGTATGTTCGCGCGTCCCTTGATTGCTTTTGTTCCTGATTGAAATTGGGATAAAGCACCCGTTAGTTAGCCAGCAGATAGAGCCCCGCGAGTGGATTTTTGGCGCACGCGAAGCAGGCTCGGTTTCAATGCACAGGTGACCGAGTGGTTAATGGTAGCAGACTGTAAATCTGCCGCTCTTCGGAGCTACGGAGGTTCGAATCCTCCCCTGTGCACCAGGATTGTTTTTTTGAGGCTGATGTTGGGGCGTTAAGCGGGCGTGAGTGAAACGAAAGTCCGCTGCCGAAATCCTGAGCGCGGCGAAGGATCTGACATTAGCGAGGTTTTTGGCTGATGTAGCTCAGTTGGTAGAGCACTCCCTTGGTAAGGGAGAGGTCACCGGTTCAATCCCGGTCATCAGCTCCAGAGTTCACCGGTTCAGGCTTTTGTGTTTAAGTTCCGGTCATCAGCTCCAGAGTTTTTTGACGAGTGCTGCTGGGGTCAGGGTTTTAGATGGACCAGCAAAAACGATTTGTTGTAGCAATGGCGCTGTATGCCGGCCTTGCGCTGCTGGTCTGGTTCACGATGGATGGCAGTTCAGTGGCAGTTGGTGGCGGCCAGATCAGTGTTCGCGGTTTAACGTTTGCACTTCTGGGATTTTTTGCCGCAAGAACGGCTCTGCATTGGAAGGCTGAGCGGATCAGAGCGCAGAAGGAATCGCAGGAAAGCAGCGGGAGTTAGTGGTAAGCAGGCGGGAGTAACTCAGTGGTAGAGTCACAGCCTTCCAAGCTGTTGGTCGCGGGTTCGATTCCCGTCTCCCGCTCCAGAGATTTGCAGAAATTTTTTGAAGTTGGAGAGATTTCAGGTCAGATGCCATACCAGCAGGCCCAGATCGCGGTTACAAAAACTGCCGAATTTGAGCAGTTGAAGTCCGCACTGGAGCGGATCTTTGATGCATCCGCTGGATCGGCCGTGCTGGACAAGTTTTATGGCAGGCTGCAAAGTCGCGGCTTGTTTGTGCGTGAGTTTGAGAAAGCGCTTGATCAGAGAATTCTGGAGACGGTGGATGTCCCGTTGACAAGATCGGGCGCAACGGCAAAACAGCTGTATGAGTCGCTCACAACTTCTGACCAGGCGCTGATGCGTGAATTTTATCTGGAACAGATTGAAAAGGTGGATGCGAAGATCCGCCAGAAGTACCAGAAGATTTATCAGTATTACTGACGCACGAACCTGGCGGGAATGGAATCCTGGCGGTTGGATGGCGTTTGAGGAGAGGCAATGGCAAAGGAAAAATTTGACCGTAGTAAGCCGCATGTAAACGTAGGAACGATTGGGCACATTGACCATGGGAAGACGACGCTGACAGCGGCGATCACCAAGGTATTGTCGAAGCACAATCCGAAGATCAAGTTCCGTTCGTTTGATTCGATTGACAATGCGC